>R21__coassemble_820_pt1 | contig 23737 bp, 17 predicted proteins | sample R21__metabat2_high_PE_018 | metagenome-assembled genome bin R21
GTTTTAACAGAGTTGATACCCTTATTACGCGGCATCCCTTTCGGTAAGCGACGTTAGCGAGATTACCTCATTTTGAAGCTTAGAGATTAAATTGCTGTCCGGCTTAATGCCAGACACGCAAATAAACCTTTTCATCAGATATTGACCATGTGCCATAGTCTTCAGATTACTCGCAGAATAGTCCATTCCCATCTCCCTTGCTGCCATCTTAAGGCAGTTCATGGAGGTGAAGGACATATTGAAGTGTGTCCTAAGTTTATTGGTGCTTCTTGCCTGGCATCTGTTAAGCGAGGCATATCCCTTTGCGTTGCGGAACTCAAACTCAATTTGAAAACGTGTGCGGTACACTCTGACGATATCGCTCCCAGAGAAAGTGAGGTCGTTGGAGAAAAAGATCTTGTGTATTTTCCTATCCCCGGAGAACCAGATAACAATCTTGATTTCCGTCTTGAGCGCCTTGCTGTATACCTGTCCGACAAAGCACTTGCCGTTGTCAAGGCCATAGTCCATCTCATGAAACACATTACGGTCAAGACAGTCGATATCAACCTTGCCGAGATATTTCTTCGGCCTTCCTGCCTTTCCTGTATGAGGCTCTCTGTTTATGTACCAAAGAGCGGCATCATCACGCAAACGGCTAACGAGCTTAAGCCCCAGTTTGTTAAGGCCATAGATGAAGTTGTACTTGGAAAAGAATGCATCTGCAACAACCAGGTTCGTATACTCCTTCATCTCCTCGGGAAGTGTACTCAGGGCAAGCAGATACCAGTCAACCTGTGTGAATTTGTTGACCAATTCTTCCTTGTTGGCTGCTTCAACGGCTATGGTGTCAGTCTTCTTGTGGTAAGGGCGTGGAAGCTGGACATTTTTTACATACTTCTCAATACGCTCAAGGTCAGTAACCGCCTCCTTCCCGACAATATGTCTTGCAGGGTCACCGTCCTTGCAAATATCCTTACTCGACAGAGCCTCTGCATTTGGAGTCTGGTATGCACCAAGCATGAAACACTCATGACGGAGCGAATCAACGATACCCATACCAAGGATCTCAAGTCCCCACTTGGCACTGGCAGCTGCACCAGACCAGAAGTATCCGGTAAACGGAGTATGCTTGCCGGTCTTGGGGATATAGCTTTGGTCTATGGCTATAGCCTTGACTCCAACGCTATCAACAAAGTACCGCTGAGCCAACTCAAAGTTGAGTTTGAACATATCCGCCTGATTCCTCTCGAAATGCTGTCGGTAGGTCTTCTCGGTATGATTGCCGAACCTGCCGAGCTGGGTGAAATTGACTTTATTCATAACAACATAAAGAATTAGCGTCTCCATGAAGAAACTATTAAAACTTTTGCGTATCTTTGTAGGGTACTTAGACAGCAAGCTTGCTGTCAGGTCTCCTATTTGGCTAATTATGTCTGACATTTCTAACTATTACTTTTTGTGCTGGAACACTATGTAAAGTTACTAACAATCAGCGAATTAGCCAATTTTTATCAGTTAATTATATGTAATAAAAAACACTTTGTTTTCATTTGGGATGAATTTCATTTGTTAACGATTTTAACTAAAAAGTTACCGAACTATTGTTTTTTCATACGCAAGCCATAACTCTTGTGTTTTGCGAGGGCTATGGCTTTTCTATATTTAGCTGGAACCAAGACCCTCTTCTGTTTTCTCCATTGCGTCACCCAAGTCAAAGGACAGCGACGTTGGCAATCAATCAGGAAAAGATATAGTCCAAAAAAGTGACGGAAACAGGTGGGGATAGGAGAAATCATTCCTCGAAATGATACTTGTCCTTAAGTGCCTTGTAGTCCGCTTGCGCTTTGCGAAGAAACTGTTGGTATTCGGCAGACTGAGGGTTGAAAGGACGGTGCTCAAGGGCTTTGCGGATCGGATGCCATTGCTCAAGGAAGTGGAGCGTGGCAGGAGAGAAGAAGGCTTCGGACAGGCGCTCGTAGATGTAGCTAACAGCCTGCTCGGTAGGGTGGAGCATGTCTTCCTGATAGAAGCGGTAGTCACGGAGCTCATCGTTGACGATCTCATAAGAAGGAAAATAGGCAACCGCTGGGTCATCACACGCCTTGATGACCAGGTCGACAGCCAACAGCAGCGTGGCCTTGGACAGCTGACTGCCATGATAACCGTATTTGCGGTAGCGGATTGGACTCACGGTAAGCAGGAACCGCGTCTTGGGAAAGGAAGAGCGGATCAACTGGATCGCCTCAGTAAGTGCCTCGGCACACTGTTCGACGGTCAACTGCTCTTCGTGAAAAAGCTTTTGCGGCCGTTTCTGACAGTTGTCCACGATCTCACCCGTGGCGATGAGACGATAGACATGATTGGTGCCGAGCGTGAAGACAGCAGTGCCGGGTTCGTCTGTGCTGAAGGGCAACTGACCGGCATCGCAAAGCCGCTTTACTGTATGGAGCACGCTCACCGGATTGTACATCACACCGAAAGGATTGACAAGCGCGCGGAATTTCTCTTCCTTGAACCGCTTGCCGATGTTGTCGGCAAAGCACGATCCCACGAAGAGCATCCGCTCGCAGGGCTCAATCTGCCACGGTGAGGGCGCAATGGTGACGGGTGTGGTGAACTGCATGGCTGGGTATCTTATCGAATCTTGTTTTCGGACTTTGCTTTCTCTAATATCGCTTTCAGAAACCGCGGCGTGTATCCCAGTTTGCTCTGGGCCACCTTTTCGGGCGTACCCTTGGAGAGCACCTGACCACCGCCACGGCCACCTTCCGGTCCCATGTCGATGATATAGTCAGCCAACTTGATCACGTCGAGGTTGTGCTCGATGATGATCACCGTGTTGCCACGGCTGACGAGCTTCTCCAGGACAGCCATGAGGATGCGGATGTCCTCGAAGTGCAGACCCGTCGTCGGCTCGTCGAGGATGTAGAGCGTCTTGCCCGTGTCGCGCTTGCTGAGCTCTGTGGCAAGTTTCACGCGCTGACTCTCACCGCCGGAGAGCGTCGTGGAACTCTGTCCGAGTTTGATGTATCCGAGTCCCACGTCCTGCAGCGCTTTGATCTTAGGCAGGATGGTCGGGACATTCTCGAAGAACTCCACGGCCTGGTTGATCGTCATGTCGAGTACGTCGGCAATGGACTTGCCCTTGTAGCGCACCTCCAGCGTCTCGCGGTTATAGCGTTTGCCGTGACAGACCTCGCAAGGTACGTAGACATTCGGCATAAAGTTCATCTCTATCGTCTTGTAGCCATTGCCACCACAAGCCTCGCAACGGCCGCCCTTGACATTGAACGAGAAGCGTCCCGGCTTGTAGCCGCGGATCTTAGCTTCCGGCAGTTCCACAAACAGATTGCGGATGTCGCTGAACACACCCGTGTAGGTGGCTGGGTTGGAGCGTGGCGTACGGCCGATAGGACTCTGGTCGACGTTGACCACCTTGTCGATGTTGTCGATACCGTCGATGCTGTCGTAGGGCATCGGCTTCTTGAGCGAACGGTAGAAGTGCTGCGAGAGGATAGGCTGCAAAGTCTCGTTGATGAGCGTTGACTTACCCGATCCCGACACACCGGTGACCACGATCAGCGTGCCAAGAGGGAAAGAGACGTCGATATGTTTCAGGTTGTTGCCCGACGCACCGTGTATGGTGATCATCTTGCCATTGCCTTTGCGGCGCTCAGCCGGAATCTCGATGGCCCGCTCGCCATTGAGATACTGAGCAGTGAGCGTGTCGGTCTTGAGCATTTCTTCCGGCGTGCCCTCGAAGACCTCCTCACCGCCTTTGCGTCCTGCCTTTGGTCCGATGTCGACAATCCAGTCGGCGGCGCGCATCATGTCCTCGTCGTGCTCCACGACGACGACGGTGTTGCCTTGATCACGAAGCTCCTTCAGCGAGTTGATGAGCCGCTCATTGTCGCGCTGGTGCAGTCCGATGCTGGGCTCGTCGAGGATATAGAGCACGTTGACGAGTTGCGAGCCGATCTGCGTAGCCAGACGGATACGCTGGCTCTCACCGCCCGAGAGCGTTGCCGACTGACGGTTGAGCGAGAGATAGTTAAGACCCACGTCGAGGAGGAACGACACGCGCGAGCGCAACTCCTTGATGATCTCGTGGGCAATGCGCTTCTTGCCCTCTTCGAGATGATCCTCGACCTGGTCAAGCCAGTCGTGCAGCAAGTCGATGTCGAGATTGCTGACCTCGCTGATGTCCTTGTCCCAGACGCGATAGGCGAGTGCCTCTTTCTTCAGTCGTTTGCCGTGGCAGACGGGACACTCCTTGTCGGCCAGAAACTGCGAAGCCCATTTCTGTCCCGCTGCGCTGTCGTCGCTCTCGATGAGCGTGCGCAGATATTTCACGATGCCGTCAAAGGCCACGAAGTAGTCCGTCGAGGTGTGCACCTTCTCTTTGTCGATGCGTATCTCTTCGAGCGTGCCGTTCATGAGTTCGTCAACAGCTTCCTCGGGGATGTCCTTGAAAGGCGTCTTAAGGTTGCAGTCGTATTTGCTGAGTATCGACTCTATCTGCCAGAAGATCATCTGGTTCTTGTATTTGCCTAGCGGTGCGATGGCTCCTTGGTGAATCGAGAGGGTAGGGTCGGGGACCACCTTCTTCATGTCCACCTCACTGACCACGCCGAGTCCTTTGCAATGTGGGCAGGCACCTTCGGGCGAGTTGAACGAGAAGATGTTCGGAGCAGGATCGCCGTAGGAGAGACCAGTGGCGGGATCCATCAGCCGTTTGGAGAAGTTGCGGCACTCGCCCGTCTCCTTGTCGAGCATCATGATGGCACCGTCGCCCTGGCGCATGGCCGTGGCGATGGTCTGAGCCAGACGCTCACCGCCGTCGGGGCGCACGCGCAGCTTGTCGATGACCACCTCGATGTTATGGTTCTTGTATCGGTCGGTCTTCATGCCGCGGGCAATCTCCTTGATCTCGCCGTCGACGCGGACATAGAGATAGCCTTTGCGCCGCAGGCTCTCGAAGAGCTCGCGGTAGTGGCCTTTGCGCTGGCGGACGAGCGGCGCGAGGATATACACCGCCTTGTCGGCATATTCGTGGAGGATCATGTCGACGATTTTCTCCTCGGTGTATTTCACCATCTTCTGTCCGCTGAGATAGCTGTAGGCCGTGCCGGCGCGTGCATAGAGCAGACGCAGGTAGTCGTAGATCTCCGTCGTGGTGCCCACGGTGGAGCGTGGATTCTTGTTCGTTGTCTTCTGCTCGATGCTGATGACGGGGCTCAGTCCCGTGATCTTGTCGACATCGGGCCGCTGCATGTTGCCCAGGAAGTTGCGGGCGTAGGCCGAGAACGTCTCTATGTAGCGGCGCTGGCCCTCGGCGTAGATGGTGTCAAAGGCCAACGACGACTTACCCGAACCCGAGAGTCCGGTGATCACCGTCAGTGAGCCACGCGGTATCTTCACGTCGATGTTTTTCAGATTGTGGACGCGGGCGCCATAGACGTCGATCCATCCGTTCTGAAACTGAGGGTAGAGACTTCTGTCTTTCTTATTCATTGTTGTTGCTTGTCGTTTCTGTGTATCCGCGTAACAGGTTCACGTCACGCTTGATCTGATAGTTTCGCCCGTCTGCGCCTTTGGCCTTGACGAGCACGTAATAGACACCCTGCGCTACGTCCTTGCCGTGGAATTTGCCGTCCCATCCTCCTGCGGGGTCGTCCCAGGAGTATAGTTTCTGTCCCCAGCGGTTGAAGATGGTGGCGTGGAACTCCACGATGCTCTTGTATCCGCTTTTAGCCTTGTAGACATCGTTAATGCCGTCGCCGTTGGGCGAGAAGGCGTTGGGCATCTCCAGTTTGCTCTCCGCAATGGCGATAGAGAGCGGTGTACCCTCGTTCTGCCAGTAAGCGTCGGTGTAGGCGATGGTGTCGTTGCCCTGCATAAAGGTAGCCCAAAGCTCCACGAGATGCGTGCCGGCTTTGGTGAAGGTGTATTGCGTGTCGGTCTCATATCTGACGAGATAGGGATTGGAGCGCTGGCCTTCGAGATAGAAATGCCATTCATAGTGGGCCGTCCACCCTTCGGCGTCGGTGGCATTGGCGTGGAAGGTGGCTGCCAGGGGAGCCTGATCGTCGGCTGAGGTCACAGTTTGCTCGTTGCCCTTGCTGTCGGTGTAGGTGAATGACGGAGCAATGGCAGGCGTGGACTGGGCCATGCTCAGCAGCGGGCAGGCCAGCATGAGTGCGGAGATGATGATGCGAGTGATGTTCATTACGATAATGGGTTGATGCAAAGTTAGTGATTTTTATAGGAAATGAAGTGTAGATACGGATATTTTTTGTATTTTTGCAAGTGATTATTCATAGAAGTATTCATTCATACGATTATAAAAAAGAAAAGATAGAAAATGATTCAGCGTTTTTCATGCAGAGCGTCGCGTTGGTGGCTGCTTCTGCTGTGTCTGTTTTTTGTAGTGGCTGTTCCTGCTTGTGCACAAGACACGGCCAATCATATATATAAGGTGAAGAAGAGTGACACGCTCTATGGCATCGCCCACTATCACGGCATCACCGTAGACCAGCTGATCAATGCCAATCCTGAGATGAAGCTGCCGGGCTATCAGCTTCATAAGGGTGATCATATCTATATCCCCACTCCTCGAAGCGCTGCCGCAACGAACAGCGACGCTTCGGTGCCCGTGGGTAAGGGTGCTACAGCCAAACAAGGAAAGGTATTGCGCGTGGGCGTGGCATTGCCCCTCCACAATGTCGACGGCGACGGCAAGCGCATGGTCGAATACTATCGTGGCATTCTTCTGGCTTGCGACAGTCTGAAGCGTGCGGGCTATTCCATCGACATCCACTCCTGGAACCTCGACGCTACGGCTGATCCCACAATCTTGACGCATGATCCTGCTGCCGCTCAGTGCAACATCATCTTCGGTCCGCTCTATTCCGTACAGGTTCATGCTTTGGCAGAGTATTGCAAGGCACGCGACATCAAACTTGTCATCCCGTTCTCAATCTCCGGCGACGACGTGACCAGCTATACCCAGGTCTTCCAGATTTGGCAGAGCGACGATAAGCTCAACAACAACGCCATCGAGGCTTTCCTCAAACGTTATAAGGATGCGCGCGTGGTGCTCATCGACTGCAACGACAAGACTTCGAAGAAGGGCAACTTCACCTTTGGACTGCGCAACCGGCTCTCCGCCCGTGGTCAGGAATATCGCGTGACGAACCTCAACAGCAGTCTGGAGATGTTTGGCAAGGCTTTTGACCAAAATCGTCTCAATGTGGTGGTGCTCAATACCGGCCGATCTCCCGAGCTCAATCAGGCGATCGCCAAGTTGCGAGCGCTGCGTGCGCAGCAGCACGGACTCAGAGTGGCGCTCTTCGGCTACAACGAGTGGCTGATGTATGCCCCCGGCAATGTCGACACGTACTGCTCGTTTGATACCTGCGTGCCCTCCTATTATTATTACAACAGCGTGGATCCACGTACGAAAGCTTTGGAAGCAGAATATCAGAAATGGTTCCACAGCCAGCCGATGTATGCTTATCCCCGTTTCTTCCTTACGGGGTACGATCATGCACAGTTCTTCCTCCGTGGACTCGCCAAATATGGCAAGGCCTTCAAGGGCACTGCCGGACAGAGCACTTACCGTCCTTTCCAGACTCCGCTCGTCTTTAAGCAGGTGGGGGATAAAGGCATGCAGAACGATAACTTCCAGCTGATCCACTTCACGACCGGCGGACGCATTGAGTCTCTCACTTATTAACATTCGAAATCATCGCACATGAAGCATCTGCTCATCTTATTCTTCTTTTTAGCTCTGCCTTGGTCGCTCTTCGCGCAGATCGGCGAGCATCGCAACACCTTGTCGGTGGGACCGACGGCCGGATGGAATATCACCAACATCAAGTTCACCCCGAAAGTCGAACAGAAGGGCCTTGGCGGATTCTCCGGCGGCGTGGCGCTGAGATATACGGTCGAGAAGTATTTCTCCACCATCTGCTCCATACAGTTGGAGTTGAACTATGCGCAGATGGGTTGGAAAGAGGATATCAAGGACATCAACAACAGTCCCGTCATCAACGCCACGACGGGCGCGGCCGAGAACTACAGCCGTACGATCAACTACATACAGGTGCCCTTCCTGGCGCATCTGGCTTGGTGTAAGGAGAAGAAAGGACTTAACTTCTTTGTCAATGCCGGACCGCAGTTAGGTGCGTATATCAGCGAGTCGACGAAGAGCAACTTTGATTTCGACAAGCGCAACACCGCTGACCGCGTGAGCAGCGTCGTGGCGCAGGATACGATGAAGGTGGAAAATAAGTTCGACTACGGTATCGCGGCCGGTCTCGGCGTGGAATATACGATTCCGAAGGTGGGCCACTTCCTGCTTGAGGGCCGCTACTACTATGGTCTCGGCAATATCTATGGTGACTCCAAACGCGACTATTTCGCGTCGAGTAACTATCAGACCATCAGTATCAAATTGAGTTACCTCTTTGACCTGAAACACTAAAGCAAGTCTGAGTCTCGTGAATTATTAACTCTATAAATTTAATGCTATGTTTGAAAATCAACCAAAAGGGCTTTATGCCTTAGCTTTGGCCAATACGGGAGAGCGTTTTGGCTACTACACGATGCTGGCCATCTTCGTGCTCTTCCTGCAGGCAAACTTCGGATGGGGCGAGGGCTTGGCCGGTACGGTCTACTCTACATTCCTCATGCTGATCTATTTCCTGCCGATCGTCGGCGGTGCCGTGGCTGACAAGATCGGCTTCGGCCGCTGTGTGACGCTCGGCATCCTCGTCATGTTCATCGGCTATCTGCTGCTCGCCGTTCCAGCTGGCAATGGCGTGGCTGCCATCTCGATGATGGCTGCGGCTTTGCTGCTGATCTCTGTCGGCACGTCGCTTTTCAAGGGCAACCTGCAGGTGATGGTCGGTAAACTCTATGACGATCCCCGCTACGCTTCCCAGCGCGACAATGGTTTCTCTATCTTCTATATGGCCATCAACATCGGTGCGCTCTTTGCTCCGACGGCTGCCGTGAAGCTCCATCAGTGGGCTATGAACTCGCTCCATGCTTCCGAGGCTTCGGCTTACCACTATGCGTTTGGTGTGGCATGCGTGTCGCTGCTCGTCTCCATCCTCATCTACTACGGCTTCCGCTGGACTTTCGCCTCGGTAGACAACACGGCCAAGAAAGCTGAGAATAAGGAGGCCGCCGCCGAGAATGCTGTGGCACACGAGGAGACTCCAGAGGAGAAAGCTGATACTCACAGCCGACTCGTAGCACTCTTCCTCGTTTTCGCTGTGGTCATCTTCTTCTGGATGGCATTCCATCAGAATGGTCTGACGTTGACCTATTTCGCGCGTGACTTCACGCAGACATCCGCAACAGGTTGGGTGGGAATGCTCTTCGACGTGACCAATCTCGTGGCTGTCATCTTCATTGTCTATTCACTCTTCGGCCTGTTCCAAAGCAAGACGGGACGCGGTAAGATCATTTCCTTGGTCGTCATTCTGGCTGCTGTGGCTTATCTCGTCGTCCGTTATACCCATGAGGCTGGTGCCGTGAGCATCGAGGCTCCTATCTTCCAGCAGTTCAACCCGAGCTTCGTCGTGATGTTGACGCCGGTGAGCATGGGACTCTTCGGCTGGCTCGCCTCCAAACAGATGGAACCCTCTGCACCGCGCAAGATCGGTTTCGGTATGCTCGTCGCCGGTTTTGCTTATATGATCATGATCTGTGCTTCCGTAGGACTGAGCTATAACCTCAACGACGCACAGCGTGTTTCTCCTCTGTGGCTCGTGACAACCTATCTCGTGCTGACCTTTGCCGAGCTCCTGCTCTCACCGATGGGCATCTCGTTTGTCAGCAAGGTGGCTCCTAAGAAATATCAGGGCTTGATGATGGGTTGCTGGTTTGGTGCCACGGCTATCGGCAACTTCCTCGTGCAGATCCCCGCTTATCTGTGGAAGGCTTTGCCTCTGACGATGGTCTGGGGTGTGCTTGTCGCCCTCTGCCTTGCCAGCTTCATCTTCATCTTCTCTGTGATGAAGAAGTTGGAGAAGGTATGCTAATGCCACTGATCCAGGATCGATCATACTCACACATTGGCAGCGTAAAGGGTGTCAGTGTGTGAGATTTTTTGTTGAAAGAACAAGAACTGCCTGTAAAAGATCGAATAGAACCATTTATTGCTACTATGGATAGAACGGAACAGCTTATTGTCGAACGTCTGAAGGCAAACGATGAGAAAGCCTGGCATTTTCTTTTTGACAGACACTACCCAGTATTATGTCACATTGCCTCACAGTATGTCCATGACGACTTCTTGGCTGAGACGATTGTTGGTGATGTGATTTTGCACTTTTGGGAGGTGCGCGCAGACGTAGACGTTACTACCTCTTTGCGTTCCTATCTTGCTACCAGTGTGCGTCATCGCTGTCTTGACTGGTTGAAGTCGCAGCGTACGAACAAGGAGATACCTGTTTCCCTGTCTTTAGCCGGCAGCTTCCCTTCCTTGGACTATGTCTCGTCTGATGACTATCCTCTTGGCCGTTTGCTCGAAGGGGAATTGGAGGGTGAGATTATGAAGGCTATAGAACAGTTGCCGCCCATGTGCCGCCGCGTGTTTAGCTTGAGTCGTATCGAAGGACTGTCTAATGAAGCTGTAGCCAAACAACTCGGACTGAGTGTCAACACTGTGAAGTACCATATCAAGCACGCCTTGTCTTTGCTTCGCCAACATTTGTCCCGCTATCTCATTGCCATGATATTGATGGAGATGACAAAGTGGTGATGTCTTTCTATTGATTGAGATTCTATTCTATTCTATCCTATTCTATTCTATCCTTAACTACACCTTATTATATATATAGAATCTGCTTCAAAAGTTTTTTTTTAGAAAAAAACGTATTTTGACCTACCCCCGCTTTTTCTTTTATCGTCTTACCATTGAAAACGCAAGAAAATGAACATACCCGACGACATATACGATCTGACGATCCGCTATCTGAGTGACGAGATTTCACCAGAGGAATGGCAGAAGCTGAAATCATGGATCGACCTGAGCGACGAGCATCGCAAGGCGATACGTGATGTCGAGGAGGTATGGTTCTCTGCTATTGAGCCCGACGAGTTGAAGCGCTTTGACAAAGAAGCGGCCTTTCAGAACTTCGTTCAGCAGACCCAAATAGCTCGCAGGCCCGCTGCTCTTCGTCGTTGGATCGTAAGGAGCGTTGCTTGCGCTGCTGCGGTTGCCCTGTTCTTCGGTGTAGGCTATGTTGCTTACCAAGAGGGAAGCAAAGGCATACAGTCTAAAATGACGGGTATCGCTGTTGAGGCTCCCATGGGATCCCGGACTCAGACGACCTTGCCCGATGGCACTCGCGTATGGCTCAATGCCGGTTCCACACTGGCTTATGACCAGGCCTTCGGAATCAACTCGCGCGAAGTCTCTCTAAAGGGTGAGGGCTATTTCGTTGTGACGCATGATGCCGCCAAACCTTTTGTCGTCTCATCAGGAGGCGGGCGGGTGAAGGTCTTGGGAACGAAGTTCAACTTCCGCGATTATCCTTCTGACAGTTGTCTGACTGTCGATTTGGATGAAGGTAGCGTCATGCTGACCGATATAGTGCATCCCGGGCATAAGTGGAAGATGAAGCCGGGACAACATGTGAGTCTGAACAAGACAACGGGCCATATCTCTCTCGCTGTCGGTCAAACCAAGGGTGATGCCTGGACATCCGGCCGCTTTATCCTCGGTGGCGAGTCGATGGCCGAGATCGCAGTCAGACTGCAACGACAGTACAACGTGAAGATGGTGTTTGCCAATCCAGACTTGCGCCAACTCCATTTCCACGGTGAGTTTGGCAGTCAGGATGCCACGCTCGATGATGTGCTCGAAGCACTGACAGCCACCAACAAGATCAGATACAAGAAAGAAGGGGGTAGGGTGGTGTTCTACTGATACTCTGTAGAGCCAGCCCTTCTCGTCATAACATAACCAACTCTAAACAAAGAAGCCTATGAAGAAATAACCAAACATCGCAATCAACAATCAACCTATAACACAATCAAAAACCAAAAGCTATTAACATGAACAAAAAATCATTATTGACATTGGTGGGCTTACTGGCTATCAACGGCTCGATGCTGGCCCAGAGTTTCACCATGTCACACCACAACATCACAGTGGCACAGGCCATGGCTGAGCTGAAGCAGAAGACCGGCTACGCCTTCCTGTATGAGAGCTCCGACCTGAATACGACGCGCCGTGTCAACGTGAATGCGAAGAACCTGAACGAAGCTGTCAGCCAAATCGTGAAAGGACAGGATGTTGACTACGACATCCAAGGTCACAACATCGTCATCTCCAAGAAACAGCAGAATCGGCACAAAGTGAGTCAAGGCTCGACTAAACGGACTGAAGGCAACCGTGTCGTGCGTGGCACTATTACCGATCAGAATGGCGATCCTGTCATTGGCGCCACCATCCAGTTGAAAGGCAACAGCAGTGTCGGCACCGTATCTGATCTGGATGGACACTTCACTCTTGATGTGCCTGCAGGGGCAGAGTTGGTGGTGAGCTATATAGGATATAGCTCACAGATAGTCAGAGCTAATGATAATGTACGCATAGCACTAAGAGAAGACCGAAAAAGCCTTGACGAGGTGGTCGTCGTAGGCTATGGCACACAGAAGAAAGTGTCTGTGACAGGTGCTATTGCCACAACTAAAGGTTCAGATCTCGCTGCTGTGCCAACAACTAACCTAACCAATACTTTGGCTGGTCGACTTCCTGGACTGGTCTCTTACAATCGCAGCGGTGAACCGGGCTATGATGATGCAGGTTTGCTGATTCGTGGTGCAAGTACCATTGGCGACTCATCTCCTTTGTTGGTTGTGGATGGAGTCGCTGACCGTGCTGGTTCGCTTGGGCGCATTGATGCCAATGATATCGAGAGTATCTCTATCCTTAAGGATGCTTCTGCTGCTATTTATGGTAGTCGGGCTGCTAATGGTGTTATTCTTGTTACTACGAAACGTGGCAGTAACGAGCGAATAAAAATCAGTTATAATGGAAATGTAGGTCTTAGTCGTCCTACTATTCTGCCAAAAATGTGTGACTCGTGGGAGTATGCTCAATTAATCAATGAAATCACTCCGGGAACTTATTCCGATGAACAGATACAGAAATTCCGTGATGGCAGTGATCCGCTGAACTATCCTAATATCAAAGCCTTTGACACTCTTTTGCGTAATGCTGTCGAAACTCAGCATAGCGTGTCTGCTTCTGGTGGTGGAAAGAATATAGATTTCTATGTGTCTGCTGGTTACAAGTATCAAGACAACTACTACAAGCATAGCGCAAGCAACTACAACCAGTATAATTTCCGTTCTAACCTTGATTTCAAACCCTCAAAGGATCTGAAGTTTGGAGTGAATATCTCTTATCGTGAGGAAGACCGCAACTCACCTGTTACCGGATCGGAGGACATTTGGCGATACATGATCAAATACAATCCCATGGTGAACATCTGGTTCCCTGGTACCGACTATGGCAATGTCTCGTCAAAGCAGGATAATTTCTCTCCTGCCACTGGCTTGGACAACACAATGGGCTATCAACACGATCGCCGCTCTTATCTAAGTGCTGACTTTACTGCACACTGGGATATGGATTGGATGACTTCTGGCCTGTCGTTAGACGCTGGCTTCTATTATGACCGCTCTGATATCTTCTATAAGAATTTCCAGAAAAAATACTATCTGTATTCTTATGATGATGGAAACTATACACCTGTGCAGCAAGGCCAGAATGTACTCTACGAGAATATGAACAAGACAACGGGTATCACCATGAATGCACGCCTGAACTACAAACGTACTTTTGGAGGCGTTCACAATGTGAGTGCTTTTGTCGCATGGGAACAGTATAAGAGCCGGTACGACTATCTCTATGGACGTCGTCAAGATTTCGTGTCTACAGCTATAGATGAGCTTTTTGCCGGTGACTCTAACAGTGCTACCAATGACGGAACAGCCTCAGAGACTGCCCGTCTCAATTATTTCGGACGTGTAGACTATGACTATGCTGGTAAATATCTGTTCCAGTTTAATTGGCGCTATGATGGCTCAGAGAATTTCCCTAAGGGCAACCGGTTTGGCTTCTTCCCGGGAGTGTCTGTTGGTTGGAGAGTCAGCGAGGAAAAATTCTGGAAGGATCATATTCATTGGATGGACTATCTCAAGCTGCGCGCAAGCTGGGGACAGATGGGAAATGACAAGGTAGATGCTTTCCAGTACATGACGGCCTACACTTTCTCCCGTCCGGGTATCTTCGGTGCCAATGGCGGACGAATCAACAATGGCCTTTGGCTGAAACGTACTGCCAATCCTGACATCACTTGGGAGGTCGCCAACACCTATAATGTCGGATTGGAAGCGCGGTTCCTCAACTACTTCAACTTTGAAGGTGACTTCTTTGTTACCAAACGCTCTAACATCTTGACTACGCGTAACGCTGCCATCCCACAATACGCTGGTTTGACTTTGCCTGACGAGAACATTGGCAAGTGTAAGAATGTTGGTACCGAGCTGTCCTTAGGCTATGCCCGCCAGATCACCAAAGACTGGAGCGTAAACAGTAGTGTGAATTTCTCTTATAGCCGTGGTACTATAGAGTTCATAGATGAGCCCGCTACTACTTTTGAGTGGCAGAAAAGAACGGGAAAGGCCATTGGTACACAAGGTGACATGTATTTGATGTATCAGGCTGATGGCATCTTCCGTACTCAAGAAGAACTCGATGCTTATCCCCATCTCCCACAGGCACGTGTTGGAGATGTGAAATTCAAGGATGTCAAAGGAGATCATAAGATCGATGGTGATGATAAGGTTCGCCAAGACAAGCCTGCCATTCCTGAGATTATGTATGGTATCAATCTCGGTGCCTCATACAAAAACTGGTCACTGAGTATGCTTTGGCAGGGGGCTGCTAAAGTGTGGCAATATACCTTTATGGAGGCTGGTATCATTGGTAACTTTACTCAGGACTATTACGATAACCGTTGGACTGAGCAAAACGTCAATGCGAAGTATCCTAGAACCTACAACCGTGACTACACTGTGACGGGTGGTGGAGATTATCGCAATTCATTCTGGTTGAACGATGCTTCATATATCAGATTGAAGAGTATCGAACTTTCCTATGACCTTCCTAAGTCGTGGTTCTCTTCTACACCGGTCAACAGTGTTCGTGTCGCTTTCACTGGATATAATTTGCTGACGTTCACTGGTATTAAGAATATCGATCCGGAGACTCATGAAAACGGTCAGGGATGGGCAGCTTGGAACACTCCGCAATCCAAAGTGTATAGTTTTGCCGTCAATATAACTTTCTAAATTCACTGGAAATGAAAAAAATAATATATATGGCACTTGCCTTTTTCTTTGGCACAGTGCTGTTCTCCTCTTGCTCCGATATATTGGACAAGAAGCCTTTGACAGAAGTCTCAGATGGTGACTTGTGGTCAGATCCTGCTTTGGTAAGCTCTTTTGTGAATTCTCGATATAATCAAATCGGTTATAATGGGTGTGAGTCAATGCTTAGCAGTGCGTGTGATGAGTCGGATATGCCGTGGCTTCGTGGGTGTGAGATTACAAACTTCGCAAGAATGAGTGCCACCGATTTGGGACGTATGAACGGTGCGTGGTATGGCAATGACAATCGGTCATGGTCAACGAAATGGACCAACATCTCTAATTGTAATATCTTTTTTGAGCGGGTTGGTAATGTACCTTTTGCTTCTGAGTCGGAACGTACGTTGCTGAAGGGACAGGTACGGTTTATTCGCGCCTATGAATACTTCGACTTAATAAGTCGTTGGGGAGGTTTGCCTATTCTTACTAAGAGCTTTACCATCAAAGATCAGGCAGAAATCGTTGGGCAGAAAAGAAATACCTATCAGGAATGCATAGATTTCCTTGTCGCGCAGCTTGATTCTGCAGCAACTGAATTACCGGCTACATGGAGTGGAAACAATTATGGTCGTGCAACAAGTGTGGCCGCGTTGGCTCTCAAAGCAAGAATCCTTCTTTATGCAGCAAGCGATCTGATGAATGTAGGTGTAAAGAATCCTGAGGTGGGCTACACTCAACCTTTGCCAGACAGGTGGCAAAAGGCTGCTCAGGCTACAACCGAAGCGTTGGACGCTGCTTTGAAAGCTGGGTATCGGCTATATAACAAGGTGAGCGATCCCGCCAAAAACTATCAGCAGATCTTCCTCGACAACACTTCGGCAAATACTGAAGCGATATTCTTCCGTATGGGCACAGCAAGCTCTGATGGTGAAAATATTTATCCAGGCGATCAGTATAATGGTCCAAACGGTTATGGAGGATGGGGAGGTAATTGCCCTCTTCAGGAGTTGGTTGATGATTACGAGGTGGTGAAGAACGGTATGGCTACTCCATTCGATTGGAAGAATGCTGAAGAGGCTGCTCACCCTTACGAAAATCGTGATCCTCGATTCTATGCTACCATTCTTTATGATGGCGCACAGTGGATGTCACGTCCGTTAGAGACTTTCTTCACGGTAGATGCCAGTGGTAAAGAAACTGGTGGCGGCAAAGACTCTAAATACGGAAATGACAGTTGGAATTCATCACCAACAGGCTATAACTTGAAGAAATTTCAGGATGAAACTTATGTTCAAAACTCTTGGAACTTTAAAGCTAAAAACTGGAATATTATCAGAATGGCAGAGCTTTATCTAAATGAGGCTGAGGCTCTTTACGAAATAGGTGATGAAGACGGTGCACGCGAAGCCGTGAACGCTGTTCGTAAAAGAGTTGGCTTGCCTGATGTCGTAGCTTCGGGGAGTGATCTGTTGGAGGCTATCAAGCATGAACGTCGTATAGAACTTGCCTTTGAAGAGCATCGTTATTATGATGTACGTCGCTGGAAAGAAGCTCCCAAATATTTCGGTAGATCTGTACATAGTGTTATGATCAAGAAATATCCTGATGGACACAAGACCTACGAGCCGAGTTCTGTCAGAAACGCTGTCGGTGGTGATAGAAAGTGGGACGATAAGTTGTACTGGTTACCTATTCCCAAGTCAGAGATGGATAAGAATCCTAATTTCGTGCAGAATCCCGGTTACTAACGACCTTCTTTCAGGGGGCGGATTTCCTCGACCCCTGAATTTAGGAAATCAACTGCTTTAATATTATAAGCCAATGAAAGAAAAATTACTATATGCAATTTGCTTATTGTTTGCTGTTACAAACATCTTTGCTCAGTCTGATTTCCGGCAGTGGGCCTCTACACCTCCTATGGGATGGAACAGCTGGGATTGCTATGGCCCCACTGTCACAGAGAATGAGGTGAAGGCTAATGCTGATTATATGGCAGAACATATGTCGAAATACGGCTGGAAATATGTGATTGTTGACATCCGGTGGTATATTGCCAATGATAAAGCAGGCGGATACAATGAGCAGAATGCCATTTATGTGATGGATAATTATGGGCGCTATCAGCCTGCTGAGAATCGTTTCCCTTCTTCTGCAGGGGGAAAAGGTTTTAAAGCTTTGGCAGATTATGTTCATGCCAAGGGGCTGAAATTCGGTATCCATATTATGCGTGGCATTCCACGCCAGGCGGTTGCCAGACATACGCCAATACTTGGTGCGAATGGTATCACTGCCGATCAGATAAGCAATGAAAAGCATTTGTGCAGCTGGCTACATGACAACTATACGGTTGATGCTTCGAAAAAAGGGGCACAGGAGTATTACAATTCGCTATTCAATCTCTATGCATCTTGGGGTGTGGACTTTGTTAAGATTGATGATCTCTCTGCTCCATACTACCATCAGGATGAGATTGAATTGATCAGAAAAGCTATTGATCAATGCGCAAGACCTATTGTGCTAAGCACTTCGCCTGGTGAGACTCCTATTGAAAATGCAGATCATGTGAGTTCACATGCGAATATGTGGCGTATGGTTAACGACGTGTGGGACCAGTGGGGAGATCTTGTACATCTAATGAATGTGGCACAGAAGTGGTATCCTTATATCGGTAATGGTACTTGGCCAGATTGTGACATGATTCCTTTAGGACATATAGCTATCAGGGGAGAGCGTGGAAAAGATCGAATGACGCGGTTGACACGTGATGAACAATACTCGCTCATGACATTCTTCTCTATCTTCCGATCACCATTGTTCTTTGGTGGTGACCTGCCAACGATGGACGAATTTACACTTTCACTCCTCACCAATCGAAAAGTGTTGGACATGCATGAGCAAAGTGAAGGTGTTCGTCAGCTTTTCCAACACAATGGTCAATTGGCAATTGCTTCGAACAACAAGTCACACAAGGCTTCTTATTTAGCTTTATTCAATCTCTCGGACAAAGCGCAAGTGGTAAAGGTCAACTTGAAAACTTATAGAATTCAAAAGAGAAGGAAAGTGGAGGACCTATGGTCCGGAAAGAAAATGTCTCTGCATGGCAATACTGCAGAAGCTATGCTGCAGCCTCATGCCTGCAAGTTGATTATGTTGCATGAATGAGTATTGCCTTTCGATCTTGATAAAAAGCAACTCAGTTGATAGTAAAACGTTCGTCGGACGATTTGCTGACGAACGTCAACTGTTCGGCTGACGTTCGTTTGACTATTTTTTGTTTTCATTATTTTGTGCTTTTCTGTCGCTTTTCCAATATTATTGATTAACTTTGCGCCGTTAACCATTAAACAAAGGGATTATGGCAATAAAGTATGAAGTGCATAACATTGAGAACTCACAAGGTAAAGGGACGGCACGCCCATTCATTCGTCTTCGCCAAGGCCGTGCGATGACTGCCGATGAACTTGCGGACAAACTTGCCGCATCAAGCACGCTGACGGCTGCTGATATGAAAGCGGTGATGTCGGAGCTATGCCATTATGCGAAGGAGGAATTGTCGGCGGGCCACCGTTTCTATCTGCCCGAAATCGGCTATCTGTCGCTGTCTGTCAGCAACACGCCGCCGGAGGAAAAGGCGGACGGTAAGCTGACGGGCAATGACGTCTATCTGCGCAATATCGACTTTCGTCCCGAGGCGAAGTTCCTGAATGAGATCCGGCGCAAGGTGCGTTTTGAGAAATCGGAATACAGCACGCTTTCCAAACGTTACACTGAGGAAGAGCTATGGCAGAAGATGGAAGCATATCTTGTAGAGAATCAATACTTGACTCGAAGCCTTATTTGCTCCTGCTTTGGCTTGAGCAGGTACATGGCAGTTCGGTGGCTCGCTCATTTCGTGGCTTTGGGCAAACTCGTGAAGAGAGGTACGCAGCACCAACCGCTGTACTTCTTGGCATAGTCAATTGGGAGTCTCGCTCATATCAAGAATTTAAGGTTTGGAGATATGCTTTTCTCGCCGACATACGTGCTTTTCCTGTAAAAACCGTAATCCCGGACAACACGGTCGTTGCCCGGGATTACGGTATTTAGTGGAATAGGGTAGGGACCCTTAGTCTGTTTAATTCATGAACATTCAACTTTGCTATTTTGAACTTTGAATCATCATCAATCAACCACGAACCCATGGTCACAGGCCAAGGGTTAGCTTACTCACAAATTATAATTTATGAGAAATTTGTGGTCAATTCATGAGCATTCATGTGAAAATAGCATCCATGAAGAATGTAAGCTAGTTCTTGAACGAGTGAACGGGGGCTGGAATGCGGCCGCCACGGTTGACAAGTCGCTCGGAAGAGAAGGTGTTGACCGGCATGATAGGAGCATGGCCAAGCAGACCGCCCCATGAGATGCTGTCGCCGACACGCTTGCCGATTACCGGGATGATGCGCACGGCAGTGGTCTTTTGATTCACCATACCGATGGCGGCTTCGTCGGCAATGATACCGGAAATCGTGGTGGCAGGCGTGTCGCCGGGGATGGCGATCATGTCGAGTCCTACCGAGCAGACGCAGGTCATGGCTTCGAGTTTCTCGATGTTCAGTGCTCCGGCGTTGACAGCGTCGATCATTCCCTGGTCCTCGCTGACGGGGATGAAGGCACCGGAGAGTCCGCCGACATAAGAGCTGGCCATGATGCCGCCCTTCTTCACCTGGTCGTTGAGCAAGGCCAAGGCTGCGGTAGTACCCGGTGCACCCGGTTGCTCCACGCCGATGCATTTCAAGATGTCGGCAACAGAGTCTCCGACTGCTGGCGTCGGTGCCAGGCTGAGGTCGATGATGCCAAATTCGGCACCCAAGCGACGGCTGGCCTCCTGCGCCACATATTGTCCTACACGCGTGATCTTGAAGGCTGTCTTCTTGATGGTCTGGCACAGTGTCTCGAAGTTTGCCTCACGATGGTCATTCTCACGGGCGCGGCGGTCCATCTGTTCCAACGCATATTTCACTACGCCAGGACCGGAGACGCCGACATTGACAACGGCGTTGCCCTCGCTGACTCCATGGAAAGCACCGGCCATGAACGGGTTGTCGTCAGGAGCATTGCAGAAGACCACGAGCTTGGCCGGACCGATGCACTGGCGGTCAGCGCTGGCTTCGGCAGCCTGACGCACGATCTCGCCCATGAGTTTCACGGCGTCCATGTTCAATCCATTCTTGGTGCTGCCCACGTTGACGCTTGAGCAGACAAGATCGGTCGTGGCCAGAGCTTGTGGGATGGAGCGGATGAGGAGTTCGTCGGCGGGTGTCATGCCCTTGCTGACAAGTGCAGAGAAGCCACCGAGGAAGTTGACACCCACAGCGGCGGCTGCGCGGTCCAAGGTCTGGGCGATCTTCACGAAGTCGCCCGTGGTGTGGCAGCACGAAGCACCGATGAGTGAGATAGGCGTCACGCTGATGCGCTTATGCACAATGGGGATGCCGATCTCGCGCGAGATCTCTTCACCTGTGCGCACCAGATCGCGGGCCAATGTGGTAATCTTGTTGTATATCTTCTCGCAGCATGCGTCCACGCTGTCGTCAGCACAGTCCAGCAGGCTGATGCCCAGGGTGATGGTGCGCACGTCGAGATTTTCCTCTTCGACCATTTTATTGGTTTCGAGGACTTCTGATAGGTCTATCATCGTCTTATTCCTCCATGATTAGATGCGGTGCATCTGGTTGAAGATTTCTTCCAATTGTATCTTTGTCTGCACGCCGATGCTCTTGCCGATCTCGGAAAGTTCGTTGCTCACCTGCTCGAAGGTCTTCTGTGTGTCTGTCACGTCAACGATCATCATCATGTTGAAGAATCCGTCTACGATGGTCTGCGTGATATCCAAGATGTTCACCTGATTGTCGGCGAGATAGGTGCACACTTTGGCTATGATGCCGACAGCATCCTTGCCCACTACCGTGATAATAGCTTTTGTCATGTCTTACAATATTTTATAGATTACATTTCTTGTTTTGTGATTGTCATATTGGTTAGCCCTTTGTCTCCATGGACTTGGGTTCTTCGATGTAGCTGTCTTTGAATCCAAGGAAGTAGAGCACACCGTCAAGGCCCAGGCTGTTGATGCTCTGCCGGGCACCAGCCTGCACACGAGGCTTGGCGTGGAAGGCAATGCCCAGTCCGGCCTCAGTGATCATCGGCAGATCGTTGGCACCGTCGCCCACAGCGATCGTCTGCGCGAGGTTGACTTTCTCCACTTGTGCGATGAGCTTCAGCAGTTCGGCTTTGCGCTTACCGTCGACAATGTCACCGACATAATGTCCGGTGAGTTTACCGTCTTCGCCTATCTCCAACTCGTTGGCATAGACATAGTCGATACCGAATTTGCGCTGGAGATATTCTCCGAAATAGGTGAATCCGCCGCTGAGTATCGCAATCTTATAGCCACAGCGCTTGAGCACCGTCATCAGTCGGGGCACGCCTTCGGTGATCGGCAGATGCTCGGCAATGTCCTGCATCACACTCACGTCGAGGCCCTTGAGCAGCGCCACGCGCTCGGTGAAGCTCTCCTTGAAGTCGATTTCGCCACGCATGGCCCGCTCGGTGATCGCTCTGACCTTGTCACCGACACCGGCACGCTCGGCCAGTTCGTCGATACATTCGGTTTGGATGAGCGTGGAGTCCATATCAAAACAGATGAGACGACGCATGCGGCGGTACATGTCGTCGCGCTGAAACGAGAAGTCGATGCCCATGCCCTGGGAGAGTTGCATCAGCTCAGCCTGCATGCGCTGCCGGTCTTCGGGATTACCACGGAGCGAGAACTCGATACAAGCCCGCACGTTGCGCTCGGGGTGCATGATGCTCGGACGACCCGTGAGACGGATGATGGAGTCGATGTTCAGTCCTTGCGCTGCTACGATCTTTGCGGCTCCGGCGATGTCGCGTGCTGAGAGTGAACGGCCGATGACGGTGAGGATATAGCGGTTCTTGCCTTGTCGGTTGACCCAATTCTCGTATTCCTTGTCGGTGATGGGCGAAAAGCCGATGTTCACGCCGAGCTCGTTGGCCTTGAAAAGCAACTCTTTCATCACCTGACCCGACGAGCGGTCGTCGATGCGGATGAGGATGCCCAAGGAGAGTGTGGCGTGGATGTCGGCCTGACCAATGTCGAGCACTGTAGCGTCGTAGTTGGCAAGGATATTCGTGATCTGGGCCGTCAGCCCGGGACGGTCCTGCCCTGTGACACTGATGAGTATTTGTTCCTCCTTGTTGGAATTATAGTCGTTGCTGCGAATGTCGTTCTCTGTGTTGTCCATGCTCTATTTCATCAAACTGTTATGCTTGTTGCCCAGCGCACCGTAGACGACTTTCTCCACGAGCGGTTTGCTTGTCTCCTCGGTGAGCCCATGGCCGAGCCGTCCGTAGATAAAAGGCACTTCCAATCCCTTAATACAATAATGAGTGATGTCGGCAACGAGGTCCACGTTGTCAATGTCGAACTCTCCGTCAGCCTTTCCGTCGGCATATACTTTTCGGAAAAGTTCAATCTCGTCCTCGTCGAAATTCTTGCGCACCTTCTCCACCGTCCAGATGTTACGGAAGAACTCGGCACGCAGGTTACCGTTGCGCACCACTGTTTCCTTGATCATGCTCAGATGGGTGTAGATGAGCTCCACGATCTTGTCTTGTGGCCGAATCTTTTTCGCAGCCACCTCGTCGAGCTTGTCGCTCAGCCGTTCGAGTTCCGACTCGATGACAGCGTAATAGACATCCTCCTTGCGGTTGAAATAGGTATAAAGCGTGCGGCGGCCCTTGCCCGAGGCTACGGCAATGTCATTCATCGTCGTGCCGGCAAGTCCGTTCTTGGCGAAGAGCTGTCTCGCCACATCCACTAATTTCTGCCTTGTCTTTGAGATTGACATGTTGTTTCTGCTATTTAGTGCACACTATGTTGCACATTTGTAATCTATGTGCAAAAATAACTGATTTTTCTGAGATGACAAAATCATAAGAGCGATTTATTATTCTTTGCCTCATTTTCTTATCATTTTGTTTTTTCACAGTCCTTCTTCCGGCAGAGTTTGCGGCAATATTCCACAATACCAATATCAAGGCTGTTCTATCCTTATATAGCGATGTGTATCGCTCTTTTATAATCATGTGTATCTCTCTAACTACTCTATTATATCTGTATCTGTTAATAAGTGATAATTATCCGTAGTTTCTCTCGGAAACATTTGGTAGTTTCGGATAATCCTCGTACCTTTGCAGCCACAATTGAGAAATAAACATTTTCTCAGTTAGCTTACATCGCGGAGTGGAGCAGTTGGTAGCTCGCCAGGCTCATAACCTGGAGGTCGCA
>R21__coassemble_833_pt1 | contig 23476 bp, 16 predicted proteins | sample R21__metabat2_high_PE_018 | metagenome-assembled genome bin R21
TCCTTGGTGAGCTTATAGGTGACGGCGGCCGTGAGGTCGTAGTTGAACCAGTGATAATCGATGCGTGTGGGACTGATACGCGTGCCGTCGGGTGCCGTGGTGCCTATATAATAATTGGAGAAGCGGCCCACATAGTCGCCCGCGGAGTTATTCACTGCTGCATTGCGTCCGCTGAGCGTCTGCCACTCCAGACGTGCGCCGCAGTAGAGATTGAGCACAGGCAGGATGTCCCAGTCGTGAGTAGCGTAGACAGCAAACTTGTTTTCATGGCCTACATAATACTCCGATGCGTTCTTGTTGTAGTCGTAGAAGATCGATGACCGCTGGTTGGCATCCCACAGGCGCACGGCATAGCTGCCGTCGCTGGGAACACTCTGGTCATACATCGTCGTCTTGGAAGCATAGTCGATGTCGTACCACCACTCGTTGACACCTAATCGCACAGTGGAGGTGCGGAACTGCTTCTGCAACTCTGAGGTCAGGAGAATCTCGTCGATGTCGCCCGCGTTGAGACACGCCATACGGCTCTGCACATACTCGCCGGTATAGGCTTTGGCCTGTCCCTCTTCGTCGAGATACTTGTAGGCATAGCCGCTGCCGTCGTTGATAAGCGACATCGGGGTCTGATAAACCAGTGCGCCGTGGGCATGGTCATAGCGTCCCATGATTCTCCAAGTCAGTCCGTTGTCCCAGTTGTAGGTATTCATCAACGAGATCTGGCTCGACCGGTTCTCAATGGCATCATAGAGATTGGTGGAGGTGAGCTTGCCCGTCTTCATGTCGACATAGGTCATGTTGTTGTCAACGGGAAGGTACGACGTGGTGCCGAGCTTGAACTTGCCGTACTCCTTCACGCTGCCGTCGCCGACATAGATAAACGGGGCTGACTGTGTGGCGTAGGTGTAGACGGGATGGCTGTTGGCGTATTCATACATTGCGGTGAACGAGCCACGGCCTTCAGCGTATTTCTTGGTCAACGTGCCCTTGTAGATCTGTGTGCGGTCCTGGAAAGGTGTGGACTTCAGTTTAAACGTTCCCGGGTCAAAGTCTTGGTAGATATTGGCACTGTAATACCAGTCATGACCGGCGTCGCCGTTGACATTCAGCGAGAATTCACTGAGCCCGAAATGGTTGCTCTTATAGTTGAGTGTGCCGTGAAAGCCCTTTGTGCCGAGTTGCGTGAACGAGTTGACGGCATAGCCGATGTTGCCGGTGGTGACGGCCGTCTCGGAGATCTTCAGCAGTCCCACATGGCTTAGGCTGGCATCGGAGCGCCACACCGAGTTGACCGAATGGGGATTGGTAGCATAGGTCACGGGCAGTCCATTCTCCAGTACGTTGACATCGGCTGAAGGCAGACCGATCTGGATCTCTCGTGGACCGTTGGCACTGGAGGCGTTGAGCATGACATTGCGGTTGCCCTCCTCTTTGGAGTTGCCCGATCCTTTGCTCTGTGCGAAACTGGGGGATACAGTCAGCAGCAATAAGGCCACTAACGCAGAAAAGGAAATAAAGGTTTTCATCATCTAAGCGTATTAAAAACACAGGTGGTTCCATTCACAGAATTAAGCCTATACACCTTATTATATATATATCCTACAGATAAGCAATACGTACAGACTTCCGAAAGAGGTTGCACAGTCACTGGGGACTGTAGAGATTGTTTCACATCGTCGGCATCTCAGCCTGACAGTGCCAAAGATACGAAAAATATTAATAGGTGTTCACTTTTTCAGCTTCGTTTTTTCGATTGCAACCGTTATTTAACATAACACGCTCAAAATACGTACAAAAGTGTGGCCTGATTGCCGTGAACCTTGCTATAATAAGTCAAGCACGGAATGCTGATTTCAAAAATAGAAGATAGTATTACGTTGTGCAAACATAGTATTACAGAGATATAAAAATTATGTTTAACTTTGCAGCGTGACAATATAGAACCGACATCATCAAGTAACAACCAAATATTACTAACATCGATTTGTATTATGAAGAAAATCTCTACTCTATTCGTCGCCCTGCTCGTTGCTGCCAGCATGAGCGCCAAAACTGAAATCACACTGGGCACATGGTCGTCTTGGGGTGCCACTACCACCGTAAACGGCAACACACTCACCATGTCCGAGGCTTGGGCTGGGGCCGGCAACTGGCAGGCCAACGGTACGGAATGTGCTGACTGGTCTGACGGCGACTACCTTGAGCTCGATGTTTCCAACTGCACAGGCAGTTTCAACGTGGCTATAGAATATAATGATGGCAAGACCGTTGACGACAATGGCAATCCCACAAAAGTAGATGCGCTGACAACCCAAGGCAGCATTGCAAGTAGAGCTAAGGTAGCATTTATTAAGCTCAACCAAGACTACTGCGACAAGGTCGTTAATCTTTGGCTGCAAAGCGCAGCCGCCAACATCGCCGTCACCGTAGACAAAGCATATCTCGTCACAGAAGACGAATACCAAGATTACATCGACCAAAAGGCCAAAGGAGAGCAAGTCGCGTGGGAAGGCAACTTTGACTTCGGTACTGGATGGAGCACAAATATGAACATTGACGCATCGAAGTTCGCTACTGCCCAAAGCGGTGCCACCTTCACCTTTACATACACAGTAGGCAGTGAAAGCTATGCACAAATAAAGATCTGCGAAACAAGTTGGAATCCTCTTACAAGTCCCAAAGGACAAAACGCATGGAACTGCGTAGACCTTAACATGAGTGGGAATAGCTATTCTACAGTTCTCAGCGACGACGACTTGACTACGATCAAAGCTGGCGGTATGTTGCTGACAGGCTATAACGCTACCCTCACTAAAATTACATTCACTAACCCGACAACGACTAACATCAACAGCATTAGTGCAGACAAGAAGATTCGTGAAGGATCAACCTTCAACCTCGCTGGCCAGCGTGTGGGCAAGACCTTCCGTGGCATAGTCATCCGCAATGGCAAGAAATATATTCAGAAATAATAAAAGCACAATCGTCTGATTGTCTCGTTCTCTCTCTGAAAAGAGTAGGAGCGGGAAATACCGCTCCTCTCTTTTTACTCGCATCTGCCTATAGTCAAAAAAGTATTTATTACGCTTCTATCTTATTTAAAAGAGTATGGCTATATACACATCACCGACATTATTATTGCATCATAGTATCTGATATTGCAAAAATAAGAATATTCTATGCAAGTATTTATCAGTAACTTTGCGCACAAATAGTACCAGCCATACAACACCAACGCTAAATCTAAATAAGCATTATATATACTATCACATGAACAGAGCAATTCTTATCCTGGTAATGACGATCCTCTCATTGCCAATCTTTGCCCAGTCGAAGCTCACGGGTACCGTTGTCGACGGTGCTACCGGCGAGACGCTGATTGGAGCAAGTATTGTTGTCCAGGGAACGGGTACCGGTGGCGTGACCGACCTCGACGGACATTTTTCTATCGACTTGCCCAAGGGCAAGACCAAAGTCGTCGTCTCCAGTGTCGGCTACACATCACAAACCATCAATGTTGCCGGCAAGAGCAACATCACCGTGAAGCTCGTCGAAGACTCTAAGGTCATGGACGAGGTCGTCGTTGTCGGCTACGGTACCATGAAGAAGAGCGATCTCAGTGGTTCGTTGAGCTCACTCGCTGGCAAAGACCTGATGAAAGGCGGCGCCATGGATATCGCCCACGGCATGCAAGGTAAGATCGCCGGTGTGCAGGTCAACCAGAGTGATGGTGCTCCGGGCGGCGGCATGAGTATCGTCATCCGTGGTGCCAACTCATTCTCCACGTCTTCCCAGCCTTTGTATATTGTCGACGGCGTACCCTTTGAGACGGGCAGCACGCCAGGCAACGGTGCTACGACCAACCAGCAGAGCTCCAACCCGCTGAGTTTTATCAACCCGCACGACATCGAGAACATCGAAGTCCTCAAGGATGCTTCCGCCACGGCCATCTACGGTAGCCGCGGTGCCAATGGTGTGGTCATCATCACCACAAAGAAAGGTAAGGCCGGCAAGCCCAAGGTGGACTTCTCCGCCAACTGGGGCATCTCACACATCAGCAAGAAGATCGACATGCTCAACCCGGTGACTTACGCCCGCTATATGAACGAGCAGATCGACAACGACCGCTACTACCTCGGCTCACAGGCCACAGCATATCCCTACCCCGGCACTTGGGGCTACCAAGTCTACTCCGACGGACACGTTAATTATAATACTGGCAAATACACCGGTAAACCCGAGGACTACGCTCATCCGGGATGGTACTACGACGAGTATGGCAATGCCACTGAGCTCGGCGTGGCCGACTGGCAGGACGAAATCTTCCACACCGCTTTCCAGCAGGACTACAACATCGGCGTGAGCGGTGGCGACGACAAGGGCTACTACTCCTTCTCAGGCAACTATGCCGACCAGGACGGTATCATCAAGAACTCAGGCTACAAACGTTACTCTCTCCGTGCCAACATCTCGCGCAAAGTATACAGCTGGCTGGAGATCGGTACCAACCAGAGCTTCACACGCAGCACGACAAACTTCGCCAACACGCTGAGCTACAACACCGGCGTGGTGCGCTCGGCACTGATCTTCCCGCCGACCTACGGTCCGAACATGGATACCACACAGGCCGACAACCTCAATTGGCTCGCCGCCAACCCGGCCGCCTATGTGCGCAGCACCAAGGATGAGCTCAACGGCATCAACTATTTCAGCAGCTCTTATCTTGAGATTCAGATCGTACCGAAATGGCTGAAGTTCCGACAGAACCTCGGACTGGGCTACAACGACTCGCACCGTGGCTCGTACTACGACCGTCACACTCAGGAGGGTAAGTCGCCGATCAACGGCAAGGCCAGCAAGGCCAGCAACATCTGGACTTCGACCACCGCTGAGAGCATCCTGACATTTGACCATACCTTCAACAACATCCACGCCGTGAACGCCGTCGCCGGTTTCACCGTGGAGAGTGACTCTTGGGATAACAACAGCGAGGTGGCACAGAACTTCCCCGACGACCTCACCAAGGACAACGACATGGGTCGTGCCAAGGACCGAGCTAAGCTTTCCAGTGACAAGGGTACACAGCGCCTCGTCTCCTTCCTCGGCCGTGTGAACTACACGCTGATGAACAAATATCTCTTCACCGCGAGCGTCCGTTCTGACGGTAGCTCGAAGTTCACCGACGAGAACAAGTGGGCTACCTTCCTCTCCGGTGCCGTCGCATGGCGTGCCAGCGAGGAGAAGTTCATCAAGGATCTCGGCATCTTCTCCAACCTGAAGTTCCGTCTGAGCTATGGTGAGACCGGAAACCAGGGCATCGGCTCTTACCGCACACTGCCTCAGCTCGCCGTGGCCAACTATCCTTTCGGCGGTTCGCTCAACAGCGGTGTCGCCATGGTCAACTGGCGTGGACCCGTCGACAAGAACATCAAGTGGGAGACCACCGCACAGTACAATGCCGGTATCGACTTCGGATGGTTCAACAACCGTCTGACCCTTACCGTGGACTACTATCACAAGAAGACCCGTGACCTGCTGCAGGAGGTGAAGATTCCTTCTTCTACCGGTTTCTCCAACAAGCTCACCAACTCCGGCAATGTCACCAACGAAGGTTTGGAGTTCACCCTCGGTGCCACTCCTGTTGACACGAAGGACTGGCATTGGGACCTCAACGGCAACCTTGCCTTCAACAAGAACAAGATCGGCGGTCTCAACGGCGACCAGTTTGCCAACACACTGTGGTACGGTGCCGACAATGTCTTCATCCAGCGCAACGGCTGTCCTATCGGTGCCATCTACGGATACGTTGAGGACGGCTTCTACGACAACGAGGCTGAGGTGAGAGCAGATCCTCAGTACACCTTCGCCACAGACGCTACCGTGAAGTCAAAGATCGGTGAGATCAAATATCTCGACATCAACCACGACGGTAAGATCACCGATGCCGACCGTACCATCATCGGCGACACCAACCCCAAATATACCTGGGGCTTGACCAACAACATCTCTTGGCGTGACCTCACCCTAAGCTTCATGTTCCAAGGCTCTCACGGCAATGACACCTTCAATGGTAACCTCATGGACATCAAGCTCGGCAACATCGGTAACATCACACGCGATGCCTATGACCATCGCTGGACAGCCGCCAACTACGAGCAGGCCGAGTGGCCGAAGGCTTCCTCAGGCTACGAGCGTACATATCTGCTCAGCAACCGCTATATCGAGGACGGCAGCTATATCAAGCTGAAAAACATCAGCCTGACCTATAACTGGAACCATCCCTTCAGGAGCACGGGACTGGAGAAGATCCAGTTCACCTTCGCTGCCCCCAACCTCTTCACCATCACCAACTACAGTTGGTATGACCCGGATGTCAACGCCTTCGGCAGCGACTCCAGCCGTCGCGGCGTGGATATCTACTCTTATCCTTCTTCACGCACGTTTACTTTCGGCGTGAACATGACATTCTAATTATATAACGACAAGCAATATGAAATTCAATAAACTGTTCTCTGCTGCGTTGCTGTTGACAGTGGCCACCCTGCCCCTGACCACCTCCTGCGACGACTATTTGAAAGAGAAATCCGAGAGCTTCATCGGGCCCGACCAGGTCGAGGACTCCAAGGAAGGCGTCGACATGTGGGTCACCGGTGTTTACAGCAACTGGCTCGACGACATGTTCCGCTGGGATGAGTTCCCGAAAGTTCTCGAGCTCGATGCTGACTACATCTCCGGTCCAGACTGGCTGTTCAGTTCGCTTGGTGCCGGCAACTTCCAGGGCGAGAGCGCACTGGACAAGATGTGGAAAGGTCCCTACAACCTCATCAACGACGCCAACATGGCCGTGCGCTACATCAGCCAGATGAAAGGTGTCGACGAGGCTTACAAAAACAACGCCATCGGCGAGTGCTACTTCCAGGAGGCCTTTGCCTACTTCCTCCTCGTGCGCGCCTACGGCCCCATCCCCTACATGGCTGAGGACGTGAGCAAGAGTGGCGAGTTTATGCACAGCCGCCGTCCCGTCGCTGAGATCTACGATCACATCATCGACCTGCTCACCAAGGCCTCTTCCATGATGTACACCCGCGACAACAGCAACTACAAGACCGGACACGTCTCTGCCGGCTCCGCTGCCGGACTGCTTGCCAAGGTCTACGCTACCATGGCTTCTGCCGCCATGCCCGCCGGCACTGAGGTGACCGTGCGCACCGGTGCGCCTTATGTCACCGAGAACGGCAAGAAATACTATCGCATGCCGACCGCTGAGACCTTCAAGAAGACGGCTGTCGAAGGCTATGAGAACATGGACGCCCAGAAGCTCTACAAGAAAGCTGCCGAGTGGGCCAAGAAGGTCATTGACGGTGAATACGGTCCCTACGAACTCACCGCCTACGACGATCTGTGGAAGCGCAGCCACTGCCACGACGCAGAGATGATGTGGGGCGTGGAGTCCACTACGGGCGACGCTACCTACTGTACCGGCGTGCACTCCTACTACTCCGGCTACAAGAAAAGTAAGGGCAGCCCATTTATCGAGTCTGGCGGATGGGTCGGATGTACCAGCAACTGGTACCATCTCTTCGACGACCAGGACTACCGCATCACCAAGGGCGTACGCCACGTATGGCGCTACTACTATCAGGAGGAGTACAACGGTGCCTTCTACTATCCGCAGAGCTGGAGTGTGAAGATCACCGGTATGGACGCTGACGGCAACTACGTGCGCGAGCCGGACGCTGAGTATAAGAAGACTGGCATGAGCTACCAGTACAACCAAAGTTCGGAGTGCCTCGCCTTCACCACGAAGTACGACGATGTCGACGACGACGCCACACAATACGCCGAGTCGTTCTGGCCGTTCCTGCGCTATGCCGACGTGCTCCTCATCTATGCCGAGGCTGAGAATGAGTTAGGCAACAGTGCCGAGGCGATGCGCTACCTCAACATCGTGCGCAAACGCTCCAACGCTACGCTGATGGAAACACCGGGCACCAAGACCGCCATGCGCAGTACCATCCTCGAGGAGCGCGCTAAGGAGTTTGCATGCGAAGGCGACCGCCGCTGGGATCTCATACGCTGGGGTATCTACTTGCAGGCCATGAACGCTATCGGTGGACGCGACGATGCCAACATCAACAAGGCACGCACCGATCGCAACCTGCTCTATCCCATTCCTACCGACGAGATCAACGTCAACGACAGCATCAACAGCAACAACCCGGGCTGGAACTAAACGACACGCTCGTATCTATAAAATCATAAAAAACAGAATATGAATATCTTATCATTCAAGCATATCGGTGTAGCGCTCATGGCGGCGGCTCTGTTCTCCGCCTGCAACGATGTCGTGGATATCAACTATCCCGACCGCTACACCAACCACGGTGCTCCCTCCATCACGGGCATCTATGATGTCCAGGACACCGGACACGTGACCCGGCTGGAAGGCGGTACCCTCAACCAGATGCTCCGTATCGAGGGCACCAACCTCGCCAACGTGAAGAAGATCACCTTCAACGGACTCGAAGTCGACGTGCGGCAGGTATATGCCGAGTCCGGCGAGAGCTTCGTGAAGATTCCGCGCAAGATTCCCGAGCACGTCACCGACACACTGGTCTATGAGACCAACGAGGGCAAGACAGCCCTGTACTTCCCCGTCTCGATCCCTCACGTAGAGTTAGAAGAACTCTCCAACGAGTTTGCCCTCCAAGGCAGTGAGGTACAGCTCAGCGGCGACTATTTCGACCTCTACAATTTCAACGACACCACCGACAATAGCCCGGTGTCCATCACCATCACCAACAGTGAGCAGGGATACAGCCAGAAGATCCATACCGACTCCTGCTCGGAGACCTTCACAAGCATCCGCATCCCTAAGGACTGTCCCGACAACTCGCTGATCACCTTCAGCTGGAAGGAGATGGGCAAGGACATGAGCAAGACGGTACCTTACCGCATGACCAGAGCACTGCTCTTCGGCGACTTCACCAGTGACCTCGGCTGGTGGAACGACTGGGGAAAGAATCTCGTCACCGACGGTACCAAGAGTGGTGATCCCGAATCGCTCGGCATGTCCTTCCTACGGATCAAAGGCACCTTCGACAGCTGGTCGTGGAATTCCACCGGCATAGGATGCAACTGGCCCAACCAAGACTTCACCGATCACCCCGAGAACTATGTACTTAAGTTTGAGGTCTGCACCAACAGCTCTACACCGTTTGCCGACTATGGTGCCAGCGGTGCCAGTGGCTCGCAGAACGGAGGCTATTGCTTTGACTTCAACACAGCAGGCGTGTCCCGTCACCAGTGGGATCCCGTCTCCACTGGTCTGCGCAATACCTACGGCAAGTGGGTTACTGTCTCCATTCCTCTCGACAAGCTCTGTGAGGTGAAACAAGACGATGGCACTATCAAGCATGTGCTGCCGGCACAAGGCTCATGGGCTGCCATGGAGTTTGTCATGCAGCCCAACAATAATGAGGGCTGGACCGTGGACCATAGCTTCGGACAGTTCCGTATCGAACCAAAGAATTATTAATCGCAACTCAGCATGAAGAAATTAAATATCCTTTTGCTGGCCCTGGCCGCCATGACGGCCTTCACCAGCTGCTCCGACGACAACAGCGACTACCGTGAGCCACGGTCCTTCGCCGATCAGGACGCTCCACAGGTGGTCGCGGTGACACCCACCGACAACGCTGCCGACATCGACACCTTTGCCAACATCGTCGTGACTTACAATGAGCCTGTCGTCGCCACACCGCAGACTACCATCCGTGTCTACACCGACGACACCACCTATTATTATATAGACTCTCTGGTGACAACCAGCGGCAACCAGCTCACCATCCCCTTCCACGCCAAGGCAGGTATGAACTATAAGGTCAACATCATGAAGCCATCAGTGCGCGACAGTTCCTACAACTTCGCCAGCGACTACACGTTCTCGTTTTCGACGAAGGCTTACAACAACTTCGACCCGACACTCTTCAACATCGCCGACACTCCCGTCAACGCTGATGCTACCGAAGAGACGAAGAAGCTCTATGCTTATCTCAAAGAGAACTTCGGCAATCATGTGCTCTCCGCTGCCATGGCCGACGTGAATTGGAACACCAAGAACGCCGAGGCGCTCTATCAGCTCACAGGCAAATACCCTGCCATCAACTGCTTCGACTTCGTCCACTACTACTATAGCGCACCGCTCAATCCCAAGGGATGGATCGACTACACCAATACGAAACCCGTGGAAGACTGGGTCAACAACGGTGGCATCGTGGAGTGCATGTGGCACTGGAACGTTCCTTCATCAGAGGCAGACCAGACCAACTATGATTCCTGGACCTACAACACCGAAGGCTTCTCTGCCAAGAATGCCACACGCAGCAGCCGCTGGGAACATAAGTTCGCCATGAAGCAGATCGACATCATCGCCGACTATCTCCTCGCTTTGCAAGCTAAGGGCATCCCCGTCATCTGGCGCCCCTTCCATGAGGCCCGCGGCAACTACGGACGCTACGGCGGCACGGGCAAGGCTTGGTTCTGGTGGGGCAACTCCGGACCGGTGTTCTTCAAGAAACTCTGGAAGATGATGTACGACGAGTTCAAGGCAAAAGGTGTGAACAACCTCATCTGGGTATGGACCTCTGAGGGCTCCTATACCGAGGACGGCAAGACCTACGACGACGCAGACTGGTATCCCGGCGACGAATATGTCGACATCATCGCACGCGACTACTATTGCAAGAATCTGCAAACACCCTATCAGGATGCACATAAGGATCAGTTTGAGGTATTGCGCCAGATTACAGGTGGAAAGAAGATCATCGCTCTCGCCGAAGGCGATGCCATGCCTTCGGTGAAGAACATGCTCACCGATGGAGCCATGTGGAGCTGGATCATGCCATGGTACGGCCAGGACAGCGACGGCATGAGCTATATCAACAGCGACTACAACACTGCCGCCTTCCTCAAAGACCTCTTCAACTCAAAGTATGTCATCACACGCGACGAGGTCAGCGGACTGAAATAAACCATAGGCTACAATAGCCATATATATAAAGAGGAGTAAGTTCCGTACGGGAACTTGCTCCTCTTTTTGTTTGCTGCCAAACTGTAAAAGACGGAACAACTCCTACAGTTCAATACCATAGCCCAATGTCAGCATGAACGTGCTGTTGCGCGATGACAATCCTGTCACGCTATGCTTATAGACATGCGTCAAGCCTATGTTATAGCGCACATCGAGGGCTACATGATGAAACTCGTAGCTCAACCCGACCGGCAACGACAACGCCACACGGTTGAGCACGTAGTTGGCATCATCGGAGACACGCACTTCGGGTTGCAAGCCCAGCTTCAACGATAGCCCCGTAGCACTGGTGTAGATGCCAAGCACCGGCATGGCGATATAATTGGCTTTGACGGTAGTGTTGACACCGACATTCTCATCATGCTCGAACTTGGTGCCCTGCTCGCTATAGAGGGCACCGATGCTGGCGGCCACCCGATCACTGACTTGGCGCTGCACCTCCAGGCCTGCCACAAAACCGGCCTTGTACTTCGTGCCCAGACTGCGATCATCTGAAACGGATAGCAGACGGTCGCCGGTAAACTTGGAGAATGTCATGCCCAAACGGGGATAAAGCGTGGTCGTTCCCGGCTCTGTTTGCGCTTTTGCCGACAAAGCTGTTGCCAAGAGAATGATGACATATAAGACTTTTTTCATGATTCTGTTTAATGCTTTGAGTTGATAATAAAAACGGCATATCCTTTCAGAAATTGCCAGAGAAGGCACATATTCCTTTCCTATCAGAGTCTTACATGTCTGACGCAGCAAGAAAATATCCGCCGCAACCCACCTTTATCTCTTTGTTTTTTCGTAACTTTGCACATATATTATTATTTTGTCGACAAAATACCGGTATAAACGCATGAATATAGAAAAAGTTATCACTCAGGCCACCATCAAGGCCGTCAAAGAGCTCTACGGACAGGCTGTGCCCGAGAAAATGGTGCAACTGCAAAAGACCAAGGAAACTTTCGAGGGCAACCTCACCCTCGTCGTCTTCCCCTTCCTGAAGATTTCACATAAGAAACCCGAGGACACCGCTCAGCAAATCGGTGAACTGCTCCAGCGCGACTGTGAGGCCGTGGCACGCTTCAACGTGGTCAAGGGATTCCTCAACCTCGTGGTGGCTCCTCAGGCTTGGGTGAGCCTGCTCAATGACATCAATGCCGACGCTAAGTTCGGCGAGAAGCAAGCTACTGCCGACAGCCCCCTCGTGATGGTTGAGTATTCATCGCCAAACACCAACAAGCCGCTTCACCTCGGACACGTGCGCAACAACCTGCTCGGATGGAGCCTCTCTAAGATCATGGAGGCCAACGGCAACAAGGTCGTCAAGACCAATATCGTCAACGACCGTGGCATACACATCATGAAGTCGATGCTCGCTTGGATCAAATGGGGCAACGGCGTCACACCCGAAACGGCCCACAAGAAGGGTGACCACCTCATTGGTGACTTCTACGTGCTCTTCGACAAACACTATAAAGAGCAGTGCAACGAACTGAAAGCGAAGTTCATCGCTGAGGGCATGGACGAGGAAAAGGCTGAGGAGAAAGCCAAGAACGAGGCTCCGCTCATCGTGGAAGCTCACGAGATGCTCGTCAAGTGGGAGGCCGGTGACCCCGAGATCCGCGCACTGTGGCAGAAGATGAACAGCTGGGTCTACGCTGGTTTCGACGAGACCTACAAGGCTCTTGGCGTGAGCTTCGACAAGATCTATTACGAGTCAAACACCTATCTCGAGGGTAAGCGCAAGGTGGAGGAAGGCCTCAAGAAGGGACTCTTCTTCCGTAAGCCCGACAACAGTGTGTGGGCAGACCTTACCGACGAGGGACTCGACCAGAAACTGCTGCTCCGCGCCGACGGTACCAGCGTGTATATGACACAGGACATCGGCACCGCCGAGATGCGCTTCAATGACTATCCCATCGACAAGATGATCTATGTGGTAGGCAACGAGCAGAACTATCACTTCCAGGTGCTCTCCATCCTCCTCGACCGTCTCGGCTTCAAGTGGGGCAAGGATCTCGTGCACTTCTCCTACGGCATGGTGGAACTGCCCAACGGCAAGATGAAGAGTCGCGAAGGTACTGTCGTCGATGCCGACGACCTCATCGCCGAGATGATCGGCGACGCCCGCAAGACCAGCGACGAGCTCGGCAAGTTCAAGGACATGAGTGAGGAAGAGAAAAGCGAAATTGCACGCATCGTAGGTCTCGGCGCTCTGAAATACTTCATCCTCAAAGTTGATGCCCGCAAGAACATGCTTTTCAACCCTGCCGAGAGCATCGACTTCAATGGCAACACGGGTCCGTTTATCCAGTACACCTACGCCCGTATCCGCTCAGTGATGCGCAAGGCCCAGGCCGACGGCATTCAGTTGCCCGCAGCCCTGCCCGCCGACGCGCCGCTCAACGACAAGGAGATACAGCTCATCCAAAAGATGGATGCCTTCAAGGTGGCCGTCAAGGACGCAGGCGAGAACTACAACCCTGCCGGCATCGCTAACTACTGCTACGAGCTCACCAAGGACTTCAACCAGTTCTACCACGACTACAGCATCCTCAGCGCCGATACCGACGCCGAGAAGGTGACACGTCTCGTCCTCGCCGACAACGTAGCCAAAGTCATCAGGAACGGCATGGAACTCCTCGGAATAGAAGTGCCGGAAAGAATGTAATCATGAGTAACGAGCCAGTCTCCCCTCCCGACTATCGCCACGACACCGTGCTGCCCTTGCCTCCAGAGGTGAGAGCAGACGCGTGGGCTGTGGACGCTGCCTGTCCCGGAAACCCCGGACCGATGGAATATCAGTGTATCGACCTGGCCACAGGGGCGCGGGTCTTCCATTTCGGCCCCGTCCGTGGCACCAACAATATCGGCGAGTTCCTTGCCATCGTACACGCCCTCGCCCTCATGGACCAGCAGGGCATCCACGACAAGGCCATCTACTCCGACTCGTACAATGCCATCCTCTGGGTGCGCAACAAACACTGCAAGACCAAACTCCTACGCGACGACTCCACAGCCAAAGCCCACGAACTCGTAGCCCGCGCCGAGCGATGGCTCTCCACCCATCCCGCTGCCGTCCCCATCATCAAATGGGAAACCAAGAAATGTGGCGAGATTCCCGCCGACTTCGGCAACAAGAAGAAATAGTATTCTGTACATATAGAATTCCATATCCTTAACGTGGCTTCTTCTTTTCATTTCCATAGAAGAAGCCACGCCTTTTCTTTTTATTTCTTGAAAGTAATCACTCCCCTCCCTTTTGGAGAGGGGATAGGGGGAGAGGCTGCTCTGCTCTTTGCACTCTTTGCGCCTTTTGTGCAGAACGCGAGAAAAAAGATGGTCGTTAGGCATACACCTTCACGAAAAAACACTTATCTTTGCCAATGAAGCCATAGAAGTGATTCTTTGGCAAAAAAGATCAGTCAATAACTAAAGACCCTACGACTATGATGCAAGAATTGATAGACACGCTCAACGATAAGCAGGCCTCTCTCGTCATCCTGCATGAAGGAAAGATCCACTCCTTCGGTGGTCACGGCGTGCGCCACCTATATAATCTGATGAATGAGAAACCCGAACTCTTCCTCGAAGCCAAGCTCGCCGTCAAAGCCGTGGGGCGTTCCGCCGCCAAAATGATGGTTGACGGGGGAATTACGGAGGTGTGGGCTGAGTATATCAGCCAACAAGCCTACGACCTGCTGCGCGATGCAGGCGTGGTGGTGAAATACGACCATAAAGTCGACCATGCTACCTTCCTCGACATCTGGCGCAAGCTCGGCGAGGAAGCCGCATGAGGCACAAACAAGCATCTTCGCCTTCTACACGCTCACCACGCTTCCACAATACGGGAGCGTGGGTGATGTCATGATTGAAAGAATAACCGCCAAGAAAATCTCTAATGCACCTTCCGCTTGTCAATATTCCGTTGTGTCCGTAAGAATGTATGGCCATTCTATATCCGACATTCTTCTTTACAAAACCATGTCACGACGCACTTTCATTCTAGAAAAACGGCGAGCGCCAAACACCCACTTTTCCTTCCTTACTTTTCCATTTCAGCCATTTTTGATGCACATCTTCCGTTGATGATGCGGTCATAAAGCTTTTCTGACCAAAAATTCTCTAGAGAATTTCTCGTCAAAGTACCGAGATGACCACATCAAAAAGGTACTTTGACACGCAAAAACCAGCGTTTTTGCCATACTCTCTCCGCTTTTCAATAGGAAGAGAACGGCAAAAACTCAACTTAAAATCATAATCATATGAATATCAGAAGCTTATAAAAATAGCTCTGAAATTCGCAAAATTGAGAGCAAACGACCCTTTGGTGGAGAAAGTGGCCTAAAAAATGGCCGTTTTTTGTCAGTTTTATCAACAATACAAGAAACAATGGTTGAACAGGGCCGTCAGCACATTTTTCACTTCCTGCGCATGATGCGGTGAATATCCGCCAGGGTCTTGTCAAACGGACCGCTATGCTCCAGTTTGAGCGTGCACATAGCGGCTGCGAAGCGACCAGCCTCCTCACAGCTTGCACCCTGCAAGCGCATCCACAGATAACCCGTGGAATAGGTATCACCGCATCCCGTCGCGTCGACGAGCATCTGCGGCTTATATGCCGGCACCTCATAGAACTGGCCATCACAATAGATCAGCGAGCCATAGCTGCCCAGCGTGATGATCACCTCCTTCACGCCCATGTCAGCCAACTGCAAGGCCACGGTCCGGGGATTCTTGGAATGGGTGATCACCTCCATCTCGTGCTCGTTAAGTTTCAGGATGTCAGTACAAGCCAGGATGCGCTCCTTGTCCTTCCATTCCACGGCGCGCACCTCCTCGCCAACCACCTCGCGCAGATAGCCCTGCACATCGATGCTCACACGACCCTTGGTAGAGAGATACTCCACCACCTCGGGCGAGAAGTCATCAGCCAACAGGCTACCCAGATGGAACACCTTCGCCTCCAACGGCTTCATCTCCTCCAGCGTGAATGGGTCCGCCTTGGCCAGCACACGCTGCGTACGGTTATCGGAGTTGGCACCATACTTATTTTCGAAGTACACCGTATGTCGGCTGTCATAGCAGCGTACGTCAATGCCCGCCTGACGCACCTTTTCCACTTCCGGCAACTGTCCTTTTCCCACTTTTGTCACCAGTTCATAGCGCACCGTCTTCGGCAGTCGGCTGATGCCGTAAGACATATAAAAAGAGGTGCCACCGGCCATATAGACGGTGCTCTCCGGCGTGATGATCTTATCGCGGGTGATGTGCCCGATGCAGCAAATATCTGTCATATTAGTTGTTTATACATTGCAAAGATACTGCAAACGAGTGAAATAGCAAAGAAAAAATCCTTTTTCTTTGCTTTTCCGAGTGCTGCGTATCTTATCCAAAGATACTGCAAACGAGTGAAATAGCAAAGAAAAAAATCCTTTTTCTTTGCTTTTCCGAGTGCTGTGTATCTTATCCAAAGATACTGCAAACGAGTGAGATAGCAAAGAAAAAATCATTTTTCTTTGCTTTTTCGCTCCTCCCTCCTATAGCTCCTTTAAACTTTTAACCTAAAAAATTTGGATTTTCTCCAAGAATGTTGTACCTTTGCACTTACTATTTACATCATTGCGTATTCTTACGCGCATGCCCAGATGGCGGAATAGGTAGACGCGCTGGTCTCAAACACCAGTGCCGCAAGGCATCTCGGTTCGAGCCCGAGTCTGGGTACCCTTATAATCCCATAAGTTCTTTTACATAAAGAACTTACGGGATTTTTCATTTCCTCTTGGGAAACATTTGAGAAACATTTCGGAGACTTGCTCGTTTTACTTGTACAGATTGTTAAATGCCACACTTACAAAAACACTTACTTGAAAAATAAGATTTTCATTCCAACCATTGAGATTTAACGCATCCGTATCCCGCAACGCATCCGTAACCATCGGAGATATTGGTATATGTCGGTTGGATGAAAGCAAGACCGTGAGCTCCTATGTCATTATTGTTTATGTCATTGATAGACTTCAGCATCTGATAAAATTCAGGCGAAAGCGAGAACAATTCAACACGATAAGCCGAAGTGTATGACAGCTCAAGGACACACAAATGCAATGTCACCGCCTGCGATGTCACTTGGGACGAATCAAAGGCATACATCAAATGATAGAAGTCGTTGTTGGTACCAAAGTTGAGTTCTGTGTCAGTCAGTCCGTTAAGCAAAGGCTCAAGACTTGTCTCTATTTCCTCAGACACACAGCTTATAGAGTCGACCGACTCGAAATACTCCATTCCTTTGACCCTTGCGGCGTAATATTGTACGCCATGCGTTTTGTTGAACGATACCTTAAGTCTAGTATAGTCATCTTCTTTATGGAATATGGTATCCATGGAAATGCTGTCAATGGATGGTGACTCTGGTATTTGTGTCTCCCCCCACGCCTTTGTCAAGTCTAAGCCATCTTGATGACTTGCTGGTTCAACAGACACTCTAACCCTGTCAACAGTCTTGTGCTTACCAATGGCATAATAGGTAAGCACGGGCAGGCCGGAGACATTAGACGAGTCAGCAAACATTATTTTGTCTGCTTTGCCGTTTGTCAGGCACGTGACACTTATCGTTGCATGTGAGAGGGCAGGCGTGTTATGACCAGCCGGTTTAGTAACGGAAATCGTTATGGGGATGGTGTCGCTTGCGCTTGGAAAGGCGTAGATAACAAACTTGGGAGTCTCCCCTTGACGGATGTCAATGTTGTCACCGCAAGACGTCAGTATGCAGAATGTGATAAGTATGAAGGATAGTATTTGTTTTGCCATTTCATTCAGAACTTTATAGTATAACTTACCGATGGGATGATAGGGATGTATCCCTTCGCTTTTGCCGTTATGCTTCCGTCGTTGGCCTGCTTTACTTTGGCATACATGGTGTTCAGATGGCAGTAGGCATTATATACGCTGACATTCCAGATGGCTTCATGTCCCTTCCTCGTGGTATGCTTGAAATTGAAACCTAAGTCCAGCCTATGGTAGAGAGGCAACGACAGATTATTGGGCTTACCGTAAATGTAAGTCGGTTCCTGCTCACCATCATCTTCAGGCATCCGTGGGGTGACGGCAGGGGCCGTAGGAAACGACACACGATTACCGCTCTTCAATGTCAAGGCGGCATACACCGAGATCTTCTTTGTCATTGTGTATCGTATTGTCGTATTCAGCCTGTGACGGTTGTCGAACTGATCGTAAAACCAACCATCGTAAAGTTCCGGAAACTTGCGCTTGCTCCACGATAGGGTGTAAGCCATCTGTGCGGTCAGCCGTCGTGTTCGATACCGTGCCTCCATCTCTATGCCATAAGCCTTGCCGCGTCCTTGCGTCACATTCTGTTCCCAAAAGGCGGCAGGAGGCTGCAAGCCCATCCAGTGGCGGTATTGCAGAAGGTTGTCAGTAGATTTGAGATAACCCTCAAGGGAAAAGGATAACTCTGAACTAACCTGCGTATATATCCCAGCTGCTACCTGATGTGATCTGACGGGTGGAATGACGGCAGTGGACGGCACCCAGAAGTCAGATGGTATATCGAGGAATGTACTCGCAATACGGTGAATGCTCTGCGACATGTGGGTATAAGATATCTTGAATGTCAAGGGAGTCACCGGGTGCCAGCGTATCGACAGCCTCGGGTCAAAAGAATGGAATGTCTTGTCTGACACGTGATAGAATGTGAAGCTCGTACCCACGTTGGCGTTAATCCAGTGGTTTAGCACAATGTCATCCTCTGCGTACAACTGAGTTTCAATAGAGGACATTTTCGTTCGTCCCGACACATCAGTCGTATCGACATGCTCGCTTGGGTCCCCGAAATAGAACGATTGTGTCGTAGTTTGTGGACTAAAATGATGGATAGTGAAACTGCCACCAAAACGAATATTATGATTTTTCCTTGGCATCCACAAAAAGTCAGTCTTTAATCCAAAGTCGCACATTCTTGTTTTATTTCTTCTTATGTCAAGGCTATTGCGATAGCGTATGCCAGGCTCCGGAAAATAGAGGTCGTCCTCATCGGTATTCTGATTTGTGTAGCTGTATGTTCCGATAATAGACGTATTGTTGGAAAGAGACTTCGAGAGTTGGAAGTCCCCGGCAAGCGTGGCATTGAGGTTGCCCCAGTTGAACTTGTTGTCCGTTGTGTTGCGGTATTCGTTCCAGTTACTTTCGTCCTTTATTCCGTACCTGTCTCTGCCGGAGTAAAGGCTTATCCACAACTTGTTGTCGTTGCCAAGACGGTGGGTAATCTTAGCGTTGAAGTCGTGGAAGGCATAGCTCAGGCGGAACTTCTCACCGTCATCCTTTTGTCTGTTGATAATGGCGTAAGCAGGAACAAGCAGAAGGTCTATCCAGCTTCTGCGCAATGCAACGTTATAGGAAGTTTTGCCCTTTACGATAGGACCTTCAAACTGCAGCCTTCCGTCAATAAGTCCTAAAGAGAAGGTGCCGTGGTGCTCATACATATTTCCGTCTTTGGTTCTCACATCCGTAATCGACGACACCCTGCCACTGTATCTCGCAGGAAATCCAGACTTGTAGAAGTCCACGTTCTTGATAATATCCGCATTAAAGGCAGAGAACAGACCAAGCGAGTGGTTGGTCTGATAGGTTGGTGTTCCGTCGAGGAGAAACAGGTTCTCATCCGCATTGCCGCCATGGACAAGAAGTCCGCCCGACAACTCTACGCCTTGTGCAACGCCAGAAGTCTGTTGTAACGTCTTTACGAGATCGGGTGAACTGAGCAACGAGAATTCTGTCTTTATATCTTCCTGCCTGAGAGTAAGTTTCCCTGTCTGCGTCGTATTCAGCGGAGAGTTGACATCGCCGCTTACCACGACCTCTTTTATCTGCATCGTACTGTTTATGACAATGTCCTCACGCATGTCTCTTTGAATGTTGACGCGTAACGTCTTCTGCCTTTGCCCAAACAATGAGACATCAATGACATGCTCACCCTTGTCTAAAAACAATGTATAATGCCCACGCTCGTCTGTCAAAGTTCCTGTCTTAGAAGTGCGGTCACAAAGCGATACGTTTATCAGAGTCTCTCCTACGGAATCCCTCACAATTCCTTTTAGCCGGAATGGTTTGGCTGGTACTTGTCTGGCTATAGGTTTTACAGACGGATCCTTAGACAACAAGATATTGGAGCCATGCCGTTCGTATCTGATGCCATTGGCCGAAAAGACTTGTTCAAAAGCTTGCTTGAGCGTCAAGTCCCTGACATCCTTTCCCCTATATGGATTTTTCAAGTTAAGGTCTGACTCATAAATGAAATGAACGTGATGTATGCTTTGCAACTTCCGCATCTGGTCGTAGACAGTACCAGACTGAGCGACAGCCGACAGACTCCCGAATACAAAAAATATATAAAGCATTATCGCTTTCATTTTACCTTTTCAATCTTTATATTCAGAGTTGCCTGTAGCAGATCTATGGCTTCGTCAACATTGTGAGCCTCAAACTCCCCCGATATATCTTTTGTAGTATCACTGGCTTCAAGCTGAACGCCATAAAAGTTAGAAACATCCTTCAGCGCCGAGTTGACAGGTGTGTTGTCAAAACGGAATATCTTCACGCTGTCCTTTACTTGCACAGAAACTTTTGTCAAAGTATCAGTTACCATCTTTTCTTTATTAGCAGATGGTGTCTTCGGGGGCATTTTACTACGATTAGCGATAAATATGGTAGCAGCAACGGCTATAATCGCTGCAAACGCAATGCATGCTGCTGCAAGCCACCGCCTGCTGGATGTTCTTGTTGATAATCCAGACAATCCCAAAAACTCATTCCACGCCGTATCGGGGTTCTTGTGTCCTTCCTTATACTGGTTTACAACAAACTGTAGCTCGTCGTTATTATTCTCTTTCATAGTATGTCGTGTTTAAAAGAAAACCAACAAATATATCTCCTTGGCCTTGCCACGCAAAGTCTTGTAAGCCTTATACAGGTGCGCCTCCACAGTCTTTACGGATATTCCTAAAGTTTGAGAAATCTCATCGTTATGCATCCCGTCTCGTTTGCTCATCAGTAAAACTTCACGTCGCACAGGAGGCAAACTGTCAATAGCTGTCCAAAGTCTCGCCTCACGTACGCTGCGCTCTGACACATCATCAAGATCCTCAGAAGTCCTGCTCGTCTCAGTCAATTGTACTGTTTGGCCCACATGCCTTGCCTTATCAAGACTCCCATTCCTCACCATTTGGTATAGGTAATGCTTGGGGGTGAGTATTTCATCTCCATGCTCGATCCTTTCCGACAACTTAAGAAAGCAGTCCATAACAACATCTTCAGCCGTGTCCATGTCTCCGACAAAGTGCAAGGAAAATATGCACAGCGCATCCCAATTGTCCTTGAAAAGCCTTTCTATCTTATTTGTATCTGACATTTCTTGCCGTCTTCCATATTAATATGACATGATTTACTCAAAAACACTTACTACTATCACCACAAAGGTACCATTTTTTTTCGCGAGAACAAAAAAATATCAATTTCGAGTAAGTGTTTTTTTTGTTTTCTCGTCTTGTATATGGTTTAATCAAAATCAAAACATGAAAAATAAATTTGTAATGATTGCGTTCATCGCTATGTCGTTAGTTGCTTGTGACAACGATGAGCAGAATTTATTGGATCCGCCCAAACCAGAATCCACGGTATCCGCCGTTATGGTTAAAGACGGAAAAATAGTAAGTACCCAAACTCGTGCATCAGAAAATATGGGTACAGTTGCACTTAAATTCAAAGATGAAGCATCACTGGCTTCTTTTAAAAGATCTCTTTCCAATGAGACAGATGCCGAGAAACAGAAAACCATTATGTCCTATGGAGTACGAACTCTCCACGATTTAGCAGAACAAGCCGATGATGAACTTGAAAAGATAGGAGTAGAGGCATCGTCAGAAGAACAGTTCCGAAGCTTGTATAATGTATACAAGGCTAAATATAATGGGCTGCTGATTAGCAATAAACACGACAGTACAGACTTGACGCTTTATGTGCCGGATGAAGATAACGTGGAGTCCTATATTGCCAATAATGAAGGTGTTTATGTTGTAGGCAATACTGTGGTCAAGGCTAATTTGAATAATGATGTCTCTACATCCGTTATAAAAATGTCCAAGGCTTTCATGTCCGACAATAACAATATACCCACCAACTCGTCCGTTTTCAAACCTAACAAATACAAAAAGGTTTACCTTGACGCTTACATGATCAACACAAAGATGGGGGTTAGAATGCATTGGAAAAAATCAAGTAAAGTTTCAAATCATGAATTTTACCTCTGGGTGTTGTAGTCATCAAAAAGGAAATAGTAAAGAGTGCACGGTCGACTTCTCTAAGATCAACGTTTGGTAATCATTTAATTATTATAAAATCATGAAGAAATTATTATTAATACTTTTTCTCGCTGTCATGGTTTTAAGTTCTAAAGCCCAAAATGAGGCTAAGACTTGGACCATACAGCCAAAAGTCGGACTGAACATTGCTAATTTGACTAATGGAGATGGGAATAAAGTGCGTACAGGCATCTCTGCCGGTGTTGAATTGGAATATCATCTCACCGATATGTTTTCTCTTTCGTCCGGTGTCATGTATTCTATGCAGGGTTGCAAGAATAAGTATTATGCCAACACCGATTTAACCAACAAGTTAGACTATATAAATATTCCGATCATTGCGAATGTTTATGTAGCAAAGGGACTTGCTGTCAAACTGGGTGTACAGCCAGGGTTTAATATCCGTAATAAGACGACAGGCTCTCTCGGAGATTTGGCGAAAGATACATATAGAGACTCAGAAGTTAGGCCTTTTGACTTCTCGATACCTATAGGGGTAAGTTATGAATACCATTCTTTTGTAGTTGACGCAAAATATAATTGGGGACTTACAAATGTTATTAAGAATACAAATCTTAAGAATTCTGTTTTTCAGTTAACCCTCGGATATAAATTTAAATTGTAGATACCTCCAGCTAGGATTGCAATTCGTGAGGAACATTTCTTCACGAAAGGAGGTTTCATACTGAATAAATTGCGAATTTCACATCTATGCGATCTGTGCATCTGTTGTTTGAAATACAATGGCTTAAATGCACAGATACCCGCATAGAGGTTGAAATTGATTTCATTATGCTGGCAGCATGTGAGAATAATGCAGAGGTATCGTTAAACATTGATACTCAGCAAATAATAGAAAGATTGTAAATAATTATAATTATGAAACGCATTTTTTGTATTTTTCCTAATATCCGCACCCCAATAGTCTCTAATATCTTATAACGTCCTGAGCAACAAAAAGTTGCTCAGGATTTGGCCATGTCAAAAAAATCACTTAACTTAGTGGTGCAAAAACAAATTAGCA
>R21__coassemble_843_pt1 | contig 23284 bp, 13 predicted proteins | sample R21__metabat2_high_PE_018 | metagenome-assembled genome bin R21
CAGAACCTCGTCAATGCCTATAAGACCCGCAACGGTCTGCCCGAGTTCACCGACTACAACGACAGCGACGAATATCCTGTCAATGGCAAGCCGACAGCACAGAAGTGGGATCCACGGCTCTTCCACACGGTGGGCATGCCGACCTTCCCCTACAAGTATGAGCCGGAATACACGCTCACCAAGGCCAACTCCCGCACGCCGAACACCTACGGCTACTATACCTCGATGAAGGAAGTGCCGCAGCGTTCCAAGGGCGAGTCCTACAACCGTCCCTGGCAGGCCTTCGACATGAACGACTATGTGCTGCGCTACACCGACGTGATGCTCATGCGCGCCGAGGCTCTCATCGAGTTGGGCCGTCTGCAAGAAGCCCGTACGATCATCAACGACATCCGTCAGCGTGCCAAGAACTCTATCAAAAAGCATATTGAATACGCCGCCGACCAGTGCGACATCGCTCTCTATCCTGAGTCTTACTTCCAGGACAAGGAGACAGCCCGCAAGTGCCTGCGCTGGGAGCGCCGACTGGAGATGGGTATGGAGGGTAGCCGCTTCTTCGACCTGCGCCGCTGGGGCATCGCCTCCGAAACTCTCAACAACTATTTCAAGAGCGAGGCCAAGGATGTCTACGACGGTCAGCCTTATGCCGAGTACTACAAGGACGCGAACTTCACGCCGGGTAAAAACGAGTTTTGGCCGGTTCCCTACAACCAGCTCTACTACATCCCCGGACTGTACACGCAGAATAAAGGCTACGACAAGTAAACCATTCAGTACACATCTGTTTCCAACATGAAAAGATTCTCAATCCTCTTGGCTGCCCTGCTCATGGGCACGGGCAGCCTTCTGGCTCAGAGCCATCAGTGGTTCACACGCCACATTCTTTCCGACAAGCACGCCATGATGAGCGTGGACACGCAGAAGCGCTATCTCCTCCTGCCCGTGGAGGAGAAGGAGAGCGAGACAAAGATCAGGATCATCAAGGACGGACACTCCATGCAAGCCATCAACGTGCGACTCGCCACAGGCAAGCCCGACTACTATGTGCCCTTGGATCTCAGCCGGTTTGGCAAGGACGGCAGTGTGCTCCTCGACCTGAACTTCAAAGGCAACTACCGCACAGTAGGCAACATTGAGGACTACAGCTGCTGGCAGCTGATGAAGGAGAGCAACACCTTCGACACCACCAACCGAGAGGCTTACCGACCCGTCTATCACCATACTCCTCTGTGGGGATGGATGAACGACCCCAACGGATTGTTTTATAAGGATGGCGTGTGGAATCTCTACTATCAGTACAATCTCTACGGCTCTACCTGGGAAAACATGACATGGGGCCACGCCACCAGCCGCGACTTAGTTCATTGGCAATACGAGGGCACACCCATTGAACCCGACGACTTGGGTACTATCTTCAGCGGTTCAGCCATCGTAGACAGCAGCAACACGGCCGGATTTGGCAAGAATGCCATTGTGGCCATGTACACATCGGCAGCCGAAAGTCAGACACAAAGCCTGGCCTACAGCAGCGACGGCGGTAAGACCTTCACCAAATACAGCGGCAACCCGACCCTCACGGCCAAAGAGCCGGACTTCCGCGACCCGAAGATGATCTGGAACGAAGCCACGAAAGAGTGGAACCTCGTGATGGCCACGGGACAGAAGATGAACTTCTACTCATCTAAAGACTTGAAGAACTGGAAATACGAGAGTAGTTTCGGCGAAGGCTACGGTTGCCACAAAGGTGTGTGGGAATGCCCCGACCTGATGCAGATGGCCAACGGCAAATGGGTGCTCATCTGCAACATCAATCCCGGCGGCCCCTACGGCGGTTCAGCTACTCAGTACTTTGTAGGTCAGTGGGACGGACATAAGTTCACCTGTGAGAGCAAGCCTGAAACGACAAAGTGGATGGACTACGGCAAGGATCACTACGCCACCGTCACGTTCAGCAATGCTCCCGACGGCCGCCATGTGGCGCTGCCTTGGATGAGCAACTGGCAGTATGCGGCAGTGGTGCCGACGTTGCAATACCGCTCGGGCAATGGCATTCCCCGCGATCTCGGCATCTTCACCGACGAAGGTGAGGAATACCTCAGCGTGAAGCCGTCACCGGAGATCATGAAAGCCTTCAGCAAGAAAGCCTCAAGTTTGGGCGACGCATGCATGATAGAGGTGAGCGGACTGCGCCGTAACGCCACCATCGAACTGTCCAACAGCAAGAACGAGCGTGTGGTCATGCGCTACGATGCAGCCGAGAAGAGCTTCTCCGTCGACCGCATGAAGAGCGGAAAGACCGACTTCAGCGATGTCTTTGCTTCCGTCACGACAGCCCCCACTCACGGAAAAGCAAGTCGTGTGCTGATCTTCATCGACAAGAGCAGCGTTGAAGTTTTCGACAGCGACGGCAAGTTCGCTCTCACCAATCTCGTCTTCCCCACCAAGCCCTACGACAAGTTGAGCGTGAAAGGCGGTAAGGCTAAGATCTGGAAGATGAAATAATACCATTGAGAGCATGGGGCTCATCCCCTGCTCTATGGTTATCACGCATATCAAGAATTCGAAAATAAGAGGATTCTCTCATAAAGGTCCCCAAACCTCAAATGCTTGCATCTAAGATAGGCTCAGTTCATTTGGTTTAAATAGATTGTTTTTCAGGGTAACATTCATCTCAGGAAAAGAAGTTCGCTTTCCATTCATGCTGTGTACAAACGAGTAAAGCATCACCTTCCTGCGGGGATAGTGAGAGCAAAAAGACTTCTTGAGGGTTAGGGAAAGACCTGGGGGTAAGGCAGAGCAATGCCTTGAGCCGCTTTCCCTAACCTTTTTTTTGCTACTACCTTGCTCCTGTCTCCTCCATTTCTTTGTACTGTATCTAAGGCGGATGGATGATCAGTGTTGGTGTCCTTTATTGAAATAAATGCCTCGTCGGTGCTTCTTCTTTTGTTGTATAAAGTGACAAAAAACCGGCCCTGAGAATCGATTCTTTTTGACGAAGACCTATCTTGCTTCCATTTTTTGCGAAAATACGAGCATTTTTATAAGTATAAGGAAATCAGGATGTTACGAGCAAACAACTTTTACGATGTGAAGAAATCGCCTTTCTCTGGCAAAATTCTCTAGAGAATTTGTTGTCATCACGCTTATTTCTAACGATGAAATAGGCTTGATGAGCGTATGAAATCAGCGTGATGACAAGGTCAAATCAGCGTAGTGACAACATCAAACTGCCTTTTTGTGCTTCAGACGGAGCAAAAATGGGACTAAGAAACCACCAAGTCCACTTTTCCTTTCTCTAGAATGAAAGTTGTGACGAACCTACTTTTGTCAAGAGAAATCAAAGGTTGCTGATATGTATGCGCTGAGCTGCAAACTCCAACCGTCTTTGTGCCACTTCCTTGTCGAGCGGATTCTCGTCAGCGGGTTGTCCGTCGTTGATACATACTACTTGCGAGAAGCCTGCGCCGAGCAATGCGTCCCGGTCCTCAATGCGTCCACTGGCAAGAACGACGGGTACTCCTGCCTTCTGCGCATGACGCAAGACGATGCTTGGCAGTTTGCCCATGAGTGTTTGGGCGTCGGAAGCGCCCTCGCCCGTGATGACAAGATCGGCATGTAGCAGCATGTCGTCGAAACGATTGCTTTGCAATACCAGTTCGGCACCACTCTCCATCTGAGCATCCATGAACTGCATGAAGGCATAGCCCAGTCCACCGGCAGCACCGGCGCCGGGTCTTTGGCTCATGTCGTAACCCTGATGTTTGGCAGCCATCGTAGCAAAAGTTGCCGCACGACGCTCAAGAAGTTCCACTTGCGGGGCATCGGCTCCCTTCTGCGGCGCAAAGACATGGGCAGCACCACGCGGACCTGTGAGCGGATTGTCGACATCGGAAGCAAGCGTCACACGAACCGACTTCAGCACAGAGGTGTCGAAGAGGTCGTACCACATCTGATGCAACCGCTGTTGGGCATGGTGGCGCAGACAACGAAGCATGCCCAGTCCGCAGTCGCTCGTCGCTGAGCCACCCAGTCCCACGATAAACTCGCGGCAACCCTGCTCCCACGCATGCACCATCAGCTCGCCGACGCCGTAGCTCGTCGCTACGAGCGGATTGCGCAGTTCCGGCTCTATCTTGTCGAGTCCCACGGCCTGCGCCACCTCGATGATGCCCTTTCCGTCCTTGATACCGTAGTCAGCGTCAGTCCACCGCATCATCGCATCGTGGACATGGCAGTGCTCCACCTTATCGGGACGCATTGCTCTCAGGAAGCCCTCGCCACCGTCGCTGGCCTCGATCTGCTTTATCTCCACATCGTCATGCTGGGCTCTCAATCCTTTGGCGCACGTCTCGTTTGCCTCTTGGCTGCTCATGCAACCCTTGAAACTGTCAAATATCAATAATATCATATTCAACCAACAACTAAAGAATATCTGAGCCCAAGTGCATTACTAATTAAGAGAAAGGTTGACAGCTGCATATCACTATTACCACGCTCTATATTACTGATAAACTCACGCTTCTTGCCAATCTTATCAGCCAATTGTTGTTGAGTCATCTTCTGTTGCTTACGCTGCTCTTTCAATATTTCAGCATAATAGAAAGATTTAGCACGAGCTTCAAAAGCTTCACGTGAAGGAGAACTTTTGGGGCCATACTCTTTATCTAATCTTGCTGATGAGGTCTGAAGCTTATTTAACTTGTTTTCGTCTAACTTTATCATACCTATTCCTCCATATATTTTCTTAATATCTTATTAGCAATTTCTACTTCTTGCTTATACTGCTTCTTACTTTTCTTCAAGAAAGAATTAAGGAAAATGACTCTACTGGATTCTATAAAGCTTATGGCATCTATGGCGAACATAACAGTACGATACTCGTTACTGCCTATTGAAAAAAATCTGTCCCCTCTATATTCTTCACAAACTTAGTACTGACAACCTTTATAGTCGCTATTATCTGTTCTACATAATCGTACTTTACTCTAACCCTCATGGGAAGAGCATCTAAGTATTCTTTATACTCATCCGAATAGTAGATTTCCCTTATCTTCTTATCCATACTACAAAAGTAAGTGTTTTATTCCAAACAGACAAATAAAAAGGAATGAATTTATTACTTTTTATTGAATGCGGCAAGCTACGCAATAAGCGAAAAGCCACGGAAGAACATTTAGGACTCGTCTTTCTGTAATATTTCCGCCCTTTCTACGTTAATAATACCATGATACGAAGACTTTTCATCTTGATGATACTCACGTTGCTGGGCCTGGACGGCATGGCACAGAGCTTCACACTGCACGGCCGCGTTATCGACGAGGAGGGCAATCCCGTGGAGTTCGCCAGCGTGTCGTGCCTGCAACAAGGCAAAGCCACCGTGACCTCAGCTCATGGCAACTATAGCCTTACGCTTCATTCCGCTGACTCAGTGGTGGTGAAGTTCTCTATGCTCGGCTACCGCACGAAGACACGCGTGCTGAGGAAACCCAAGGGACCACAGACCTTGCAGGTAACGCTCTACGGCATGGCAAACACACTCGGACAAATAGATGTCACGGGACAAAAGATACAATCGGGACAAGGGCAGGAGCTCAGCACCAAAGACATGAAAGGATCGCCGTCGACAACAGGCAACGCTGTGGAGGAGCTCGTACAGAGCCAGGCCGGTGTGTCGACTCACTCTGAGCTGTCGTCGCAATACAATGTGCGCGGCGGAGCCTTTGACGAGAACTCTGTATATATAAATAATGTGGAGGTCTTCCGTCCTTTCCTTGTACGTAGCGGACAGCAGGAAGGACTCTCGGTTATCAATCCCGACATGGTGGAGCGCATCAACTTCTCCACCGGTGGCTTCGAGGCAAAGTACGGCGACAAGATGTCGTCGGCTCTCGACATCACATATCGTCAGCCCAAGCATACCGAAGCCACGATGACGGCATCGCTGCTCGGGGCCAGTGCTTATATGGGACTCGGCGGCAAGAACTTCTCGTGGACCAACGGCCTGCGCTACAAAACTACGAAGTATCTCCTCGGCTCGATGGAGACCAACGGTGAGTACAAACCAAACTTCCTCGACTACCAGACCTACCTCCACTGGCGGCCCAACAAGCTGTGGAGCTTTGACATCATCGGCAACATCTCGGACAACCATTATACTTTCCAGCCCGAGAGCCGCGAGACTACCTTCGGCACGCTCGAAGATGTGAAATCGTTCAAAGTCTATTTCGACGGTCAGGAGAAGGACCGCTTCCGGACTTATTTCGGCACGGTGGGCATCACACGCCACTGGGGCGACTCCACCTCGGTGTCGCTCCTCGGCTCGGCATTCACCACCAGCGAGCGTGAGCAGTACGACATACAAGGACAATACTGGCTCACGCAGACCGAGACCTCAGAAGACCTCGGCGTGGGTACCTACTTCCAGCACGCCCGCAACTACCTCAAAGCACGCGTGGGCAGCGTGAAGCTCATGGTCAACCACAAGACCGCCGCACACAACATCGAGGGCGGCATCACCTTTAAGAAAGAACATATCGAGGAGAACTCACGCGAGTATGAGATGCGCGACTCGGCAGGATACAGCATTCCGCATACGGGTAAGGATCTGTATATGATCTATTCGCTCAGAGCCAAAAACAAGCTCGACGCCAACCGCACCGAGGTTTATCTGCAAGACACCTGGCGCTATCACCGCAACGACTCCAGCACACTCTACACGCTGAACTATGGTGTGCGCTTCTCGCATTGGAACTTTAACCAGGAGTCAACGCTTTCGCCGCGCGTCTCGCTCGGCATCACGCCCTCGTGGAACCGCGACCTGACTTTCCGCCTGGCCACGGGACTCTATTATCAGGCTCCGTTCTTCAAGGAGTTGCGTGACACGTCGACAGTGAACGGTATGACCGTGGCTTCGCTCAACAACAAAGTGAAAAGTCAGCGTGCCATCCACGTCATCGGTGGCATGGACTACCGCTTCAAAGTCAACAACCGTCCTTACCGCTTCTCAGCCGAGGCTTACTATAAGTTCCTCCACAACCTCATCCCTTACTCGGTAAGCAACGTACAGGTGGTCTACTACGGCGACCATACCGCCACAGGTCATGCCGCCGGTGTGGACTTGAAACTCTATGGCGAGTTTGTTCCCGGCACTGACTCGTGGATTACACTCTCATTGATGAATACGAAGATGAACGTAGACGGGCGCTCATTGCCGCTGCCTACCGACCAGCGCTTTGCCGCCCATCTCTTTTTCACTGACTATTTCCCTGGCACTACACGTTGGAAGATGAGCCTGAGGCTGACCTACGCCGACGGTCTACCCTTCTCCACGCCACACCGTGAGCTCACCTCTGCCTCTTTCCGTGCTCCGGCCTACAAGCGTGCCGACATCGGCATGAGCTACCGTCTCTACGACAACAGTGATCATCACAGCAACCATTGGCTGAAGAATGTATGGCTTGGCCTCGACTGTCTCAACCTCTTAGGTATCAACAACGTCAACTCCTACTACTGGGTTACCGATGTCGTCGGTCAGCAGTACGCCGTGCCCAACTACCTGACCGGCCGCCGCTTGAACGCCAAGGTCACCGTAGATTTCTGAGCACAAGGTGTGCAGAGCCTTTTATCGCAAAGTAGCCCCGTGTTGTTCTGAGTGCTTGATTCCGTATGTTGCTGCTGAGCAGCAACCCTCTCTCACGAGTGCTGCTCACCTCTCGCTGACAAACGTAGTGACAGACCGCGGCTCAAGTACTGCGTTGCCCTTGCTTTCTCCCACCGGTTTCAGGTTTTCTCCTGTCACATCCGACGTGCGGTAGAGTTGCCAAGCGTGCTTACCTTCCGGAAGAGGCAGAACGATCGGGACTGAGCCTTCACCATAGTTAATGGCAACTACCACCCACGAACCGTCTACATTGCGATAGGCAGAAGTCATCACACCATAGGGTTGCGTGTCTCCATCTGCAACAAGTTGCCCTCCATCAGCCACAGACATTGCATACCTGCGTGCGCCCGGACGGATGAAGCGGCTATAATTGCCCAACGTCCACATCAGTTTAGAGTCAATTGCCTTGCCAGTCTTCCACCCGTCATCACTGAGCACGCGGATCAAGCCATCTTTGTAGTCGCCTCCCATAGCGCGCCACCACGACCAACTCTCAGCATCGCCATAGACAAGATCATGATGGATGACGCGTGCCACATAGAGTGCTGTCATCATCGAAAAGTCGTAATGACCACCTCCGCCTATCTCCTCATCATTACTCATAATGCAAAGTTCGCTTTGCCAGTAACGGAGACCGTAACGCGCCAATGTGTCCCGGAGTTGTTCACGTACCTGACGCATATACTTCACTGGCGTGTTGGTCCAATAGCTGTGAGCCAAAACACAGTGCGGCACACCCGGACAATCACCTAAATAGGTCTGCACGCTGTCCTTACAGAAGAAGTTGGAAATTTCGTAGCCGCGTTGCCAGCCAGTCTCATGTGTACCTAAGAGGCAACGCAGATCAGAACTCTCATTGATTGTTATCTGCGTATTGACCTTTTGCTTCTTAAATGCTTTCGATATAGCCCTCACCAACTTTGCTACTTCCCGGTTGGTAGCCGGTGATCCCTCTTGCTTTGGTCCCAGCCAGTTCCAGTGTCCGTCTGTTTCATTGACCGGACTGACATAGTCGAAATGGATACCGTCGTGCTTTTCCAGTCCTTTCAAGCTCGTCGCGATGAATCTTGCGGCACAGTCATAGCAGTCCGGCCTTAGGTTGATCGTTCCTCCACGTCCCGTGTTGGTAGCGAGCCCATTCTGTGTGAAGAAGACCGGCATAGAGTTCATGAAAGCCAAGAAATGACCGACACCACGCTCCTTGGCCAATTTCAGGAAGTTGCGCTGTCCCTGCTGTTTGCTCCAGTCATAGCTGCCGTCAGCATTCAGGAAGCATTCTGTCCGCGTAGCTTGCTGGATATACGAGCTGTCGCCCTGCTCCTCACTGCCGGCGCCAAGGTTAAAGCGCCACAGCGAAAGTCCGATGCCGCGCGGCTGACCTTGCGCATCGTTGCCCGTGTTGAACAGCCAGTCAGCGATCTGCCTTTGTTGTTGCTCCGGCCATAGCCCGACATACTTCATACTCCATGCGTCTGATGCCCCAAAGTGCAGAATCTGCTGACGCGGTTGGTCTGCATTGATCCGATAGATCCGTTGGGCACGGATTGACACTGCCGCCAACAACAATAGTGCCAGGAAGAGAAAACGATGATAGTTCATAGCAGTATAGAATATATGATGCGGATAGTTGATTCTTTTTCAATGATTAACGATTTTCTTTCCACCAACGACATAGATACCCTTCGGCAATGAATACAGCTGAGAAGCATCGTCAGCGACCTTAACTCCTGTCAAAGAGAAAATGGCATTTGCCTTCTTGGTATCAGTTTGTATGCCCTGAATGCCTGTAGCAAAGTCACCGTCGAAAGTGAAGGTTACCACGGAGCGGGCCGGAATGAGGACGCGTGTGTCGGCATTGGGCGTTGTGCTCAATGTAGCATCAAGGCTCAGCGAATGCGTAGCGTCAGTCACATATTTATGAATAGCCGTTGCGGAAGTATTAAATCTGACTCCTTTCGCAAACTCTCCATTATTGACAAAGACAGCCACAACGCGTTTGCCATCAGGTGAGACAAAGGCTGTTGCCATCAATCCGTCGATATCGTCAACCGATGTGCCCGTCATAGCTATGCGCTGATAACCGGGACGTACAAAGCGACTGTAGTTGCCAAGTACCCACAGATTGGGATTTACTGTTACCGTGCCACCTTTTGTGATGTCACCATAACTCTCGTAGCCTGTGTCTCCCGTGGCGTTGAGACGTAGCAGATGGAAGCGATTCTTTTGACTCCATTGCGACTGATCCATTGCTGTCCAGTACGACCACGACGACATGTTGCCTTCGGTGAGTCCTATATAGATGAGTTTTCCCATGAACAAAGCGATATCCATCTCGCTCGCCTCATCGTAAGAACCAGGGAAACCAGTGTCTGTACCAGGCTCTTTGTCAAGCATACTCCACTCGGTCTGCATGACTTTCAATCCATATTGCGCAGCTTTCTGGGCCACCTTCTTTCGTGTATTCACTAATGCAGCGTCGCTGCCGAAAGTCCAATAGTCGTGTCCTGCCACTGCCTTCTCCACATGGCTGAGTCCACCAATATATGTTTCTTTGTTTGCAGGATTCCAGAAAGCCTCGATCTGATCAGAGGCTCTGCCACCATAGTCAGTACAATGCTGATAGACACGATCCCAAGAGCTGGCCTCGGGCAAGACGATAGACGTACCCGACAATTGCTGCTTATCAAGTGCTTGATCCAATTCACGTACGAGACGACTTATCTCAGCATTCTGCCAAGGAGAGCCCTCCTGACCATCGCGCCAGTCAAAAGCCGGCTCGTTAACAGGGTCGACATAGGTGACAGGGTAACCCAAATCGGTGAAATGTTTGGCTGTTGTGGCTATATAGTTTGCGTAATCGTCGTAGCAGTCTTCTTTCAGGTTGGCTCCCGTCGCTCCGTCTTTGTTGTTGGCCAGCCCATTGGCCGTATAATAAACAGGTGCAGAGTTGGCGAAAAGAAGGAAATGATCCACGCCATAGCTTTTTGCCTGCTCCATGAACCACCGTTGTCCGGCGCAACGATTCCAATCATAGCTGCCGTCGGCTTTGAGGTAGCAGTCGGCTCGCCGAGTAACATTCTTGATATTCGATCCGTCGCCTTGCTCACTGCTGCCAGCGCCTAAGTTCACTCTCCACACCGAGAGTCCGATGCCTTCGGGATTGCCGTTGCTGTCCATCTTTTGCGAGAAAAGCAGGCGCGCAGCCTTCTCCTTCTCAGCAGAGGAGAAGTATCGTCCCACGAAATCGGCAGTCCAGCAGTCCGAAGCACCGAAGTCCATGATGGTCTGGTAGTGTTCCGAAGGATTGAATCCTATTGTATAAGTCGACTGTGCCGAGGCAGATAAGACAGTAGACAAAGCAAAGATGGAGATAAGTATTTGTTTCATACGAAATAAAATTAAAGGAGTGTAAAACAGGAAAAACATCCAGTATTTAAAGATTCTTAGGTTCCAAAGGTTTCGGAGGTTCGAAAGTTCTATACCAACGATAAAACCTTTAAAACCATCAAAACCTCCAGAACCTAAAGAACCTTCGAAACCTATAATTTAGTATAATGGATTCTGCTTAATGGATCCGTTGGACATGATAATCTCAGAGTTAGGGATTGGGAAGAGCTCATCACGTCCCTCTTTAAACGTGATGCCTTTGTCGCTGCTCTCACCCTTGTTTTCCTTCTCATACTTATCAGTACTCTCATAGAGATTGTAGTGTACAAACGAACCGTTGGGACCCATGATATTGTCGATAGCGGGCTTGCCGTTGTCATCTTTCCACCGGCGCAGGTCATAGAGACGGTTGTCCTCAAGAGCCAACTCCAGACGGCGCTCCAGGCGGATGGCATTGCGCAATTCCTTACCAGAGACTGTCACGGGAGTGAGCTTCACGCGGGCTCTCACCTCGTTGAGGGCTGTGCAGGCCTCAGCATCTTTGCCCAATGCGTTCTCCACTTCAGCATACATCAGCAGCACGTCGGCATAGCGCAGCAGACGATAGTTCAGCGGGATATGCGGAGCATCGTATGGCGACGGACGCTTGGCAACAGGGATATAGAGCTTCATGTTGCATCGTGCGCTCTTATGCTTACTCGGCGAAATGACATAAGGATTGTCCTTTGTCCACGTAGGATCGTTAGGTACGCTGGTCTGACCGTCGTGCAGGATGGTCCACTTCAGACGCACAGAGTCACCGGCATCCTCAAACGCTTTCTCCAGATTGCTTGTCGGCAATCCCCACGACCAGCCGGAGTCGTCGCGAGAGCCGACAACCACGGAGATGCGCTCACCCAGACTATAGCTGATGTCGCTGTTGGTCTGAACCTCAAAGAGGCTCTCCTTGCTGTTGTTGTGGTCCATGCTCCACACATCTCCAAAGTTGTCGAGCAGCTGATATTCCTTGCTGTTGATAACAGCCTTGAGCTGCACCTCAGCCTCTTTGTATTTCTCCTGATAGAGATATACCTTTCCGAGCAGTCCCTGAGCAGCGCCCTTTGTGACGCGTCCAAGGTCTTTGCTGTTGTAGGCGCTGCGCACGGGCAGGTCGGGAATAGCTTCGAGCAGATCTTTTTCGATCTGCGCATAGGTCTCCTCTTTGCTGGCGCGCTCTATGCCGGCCACCTCCGACGGCATCTTCAAGTCGAGCACCAAGGGCACACCACCAAAGTTCTTCACCAAATCGAAGTATTCAAAGGCGCGCAGGAACTTTGCCTCAGCAATATAGCGCTTCTGGAGTGACTCGTCGTTGAACTTCACGCCGGGGATGCGGTTGATGGCGATGTTGCACTGGAGAATGCCTTTGTAGCGATACTGCCAGAAGTTCTGACAGCTGTTGCCGGCGCTGATGGTGTTACCCGTGTAGTGAGCCAAGTGGAGATAATCACCCGGATCCTGGGTTGTGTTACCCATCCATTCGTCATCGGTGCACATATCACCTGCAACGTAGAACTTGTATATCTGCCACCAGTCATCGTAGGCCACACTCTGATAGCAGCCCGACACCTGCTTGGCACATTCATCCTCCGTAGAGAAATAGTTTTCCATGTCCTGCTGACCACGGATAGGCTCTTCGAGGAAATCGGAGCAGCCACTGACAGTGAACGTCAGTGCGGCCGCCATGGTCAGACCTAAAATATATTGTTTCATAGTTGTTGATGATAATCGTTAAAAGTTCATGTTCACACCCACGAGGAAGGTACGTGGGTTAGGATAACCGGTCCAGTCGATACCAGCTTGTGTGGCACCACCCATAGCGGCTGTTTCCGGATCCATGCCGCTGTAGCCCGTAATCGTGAAGAGGTTCTGGGCAGAAAGCGAGAAGCGCAACGTGCAGGTACCAAGAAGTTTCTTGGGCAGGGTGTAGCCCAGTTGCAGCAACTTGCAGCGGAAGTAGCTGCCGTCCTCTACGAAGTAGGTTGAAGGACGCGTATAGTTAGAGTTCGGATCGGCAACTGTCAGACGTGGATACTCTGTGGAAGTACCCTCTCCGTGCCAAGCCTTCTCAAGTGTACCGGCATAGACATTCTGTCCGTCCTGGCCAAAGTAACGCTCACGGTTGAGGTTGTAGATGTCGTTACCGAAGGTGCCGTAGAACTGAGCTCGGAAGTCGAAGCCCTTATACTGGGCGTTGAGGTTCAGACCCAACATCAGGTCGGGGAAAGGATTGCCGATATAGGTCTTATCCTTCTCGTCGATGACGCCGTCATGGTTGAGATCCTTATAGCGAAAGTCGCCGGGCTGAGCATTTGGCTGCATAGCGTTTCCGTGCTCATCGGTGTAGGATGTCACCTCGGTCTGATTCTGGAAGATACCGTCAACGACATAACCGTAGAACTGGCTGATCAGACGGCCTTCTTCGTTGCGGATGATATAGTCGCCATTGTGATTGCCCGTGTAGAGATAGTTGCCATTGAGGTTGACAGCTTTGTTGCGTACCGAGCTCAAGTTCACTCCGACGCCATACTGCAAACTGCCCACATGGTCGTTCCAGTCGATGCCAAGTTCCCATCCGGTAGCCTTCATACTGCCGATATTCTCCCACATCTGTCCGTTCCACATCGGATAGCCAAGGATGAGCAGGTTCTCTTTCTGCATGAGCATGTCGTGGCTCTTTTTGGTGTACCAGTCAGCGGTGACGCGTAGACGATTGGCCAGGAAGGCCATATCGAGTCCGATGTTGTAGTCCTCGACCGTTTCCCACTTCACGTTTGTGTTGCCAATAGATCCGATCGTAGAACCTACAATAGTGGCAGGTGTAGCACCGAAAGTATAGCGTGTGGTAGAGATGGAGCTGATATAAGCCGAGTTGTCGATGTTCTGGTTACCTACCTTACCCCAGCCGAGTCTCAACTTCAAATCGTCGAAGACATGCTGATGCTTCATAAACGACTCGCCGGAGATGCGCCATGCAGCGCTGACGGCAGGGAAAGTAGCGTACTTGTTGCCTTTGGGGAACTTAGAGGAGCCGTCGACACGCACGCTGGCAGTGAGGTAATAGCGCTCATCGTAGTTATACATCACACGACCGAGATAAGAGATCAGCGAGCTGTAGGTGTTGGTGCCCGAAGCCTGCATGTTCTCAGTACCGGCACTGACGTAGCGCATGTCCTCCACGTTGGAAGGGATGTTGTCGCGGCTGCCGCTGAGCCAGTAGTCCTGGAAGCGCTCCATGGTGTAACCAGCCATGACGTTGAGGTTGTGGCGCTTGTTGAAGCTCTTCATATATGTCAGCGTGTTGGTCCAGTTCCAGTCGACCCAGTTCTGCATAGTGCGTGAGGCATTGCTCTTCTCACTTTGTTCGAGGTTGTCGATATGGAAATCCGGTGTGTAGCTGTCCGAGAGGCGGAAGCGTGCATTGATGCCAAACTGTGTGCGGAACGTCAGTCCGCTGATAGGGCTGATGCTGATGAAAGGAGTAGCCAGCAAGCCATATTCGTCGGAATGCTTGTCGAGACGATACATCGAAGCCACAGGGTTCCACTCCTGGTTGTTGTTTGAGCGTGCGTAGTTGCTGTAGGGGTTGGAAGTCCACTCGCTTTTGTCGCGCATGACAGGTGTTGTAGGATCCATAGCCATGATGGCGCCCATCAGACTTGGCGTGTCGCTCCAATTCTCATACTTGGGCGTGAAGTCGATACCGGCCTTGACGATCTTGTTGAAGTTATACTCCATGGAGAAGCGGGCCGTGAGCTTCTGCCAGTCGCCGACCTTGTACTGTGAGTTCTGACGGAAGTAACCGATGCTTGCAGAGTAGAGCAGCTTGTCGGTGCCACCTGAGAATCCGATATTGTAGTTCTGCTGCAGTGCAATGTCGCGGATACACTGGTCCCACCAGTCCGTACCCTGAGCGTCAGTGATGTTCTCCGTGCCCTTATAAGCTCCGGTGCTGCCGTCATTGGCGTAGCGCATCTTATACACTTTCTCATATTCCGAAGCCTTGGCAACGTCGGGCTTGCTAAGAGTCTGGAAGCCCTCGGAGACAGAAGCCTCGAACTTCATGGCACCCTTACGGCCCTTCTTGGTGGTGATGAGGATGACACCATTGGAGCCACGAGTACCGTAGATTGCCTCAGCGGAAGCATCCTTGAGGACCTGCATGCTCTCGATGTCGTTTTGATTGAGGAAGTTGATGTTATTTCCTACCGGCATACCATCTACGACATAGAGCGGGTCAGAACCGTTGATGGTGCTGATGCCTCGGATGATGACACGCGGGGTAGAGCCCGGTGCGCCCCCATTGGTCACCTGCACGCCATTGACTTGGCCCTGCAAGGCGTCCATGACGTTGCCAGTAGTGAGTTTGTTGAGCTCATCACCTTTGATGGCGGAAATAGAACTGGTCAGATCGCCTTTCTTGGCGACACCATAACCGATGACCACCACCTCGTTGAGGTCAGAGGCATTGTCCTTCATCACAACGTTGATAGCAGCGCGTCCGGCGACAGCGATCTTCTGCGTCGAGAATCCCATCATGGAAAATTCCAGTGTGGCATTCTTGTCGGCGTTGATACTATACTTTCCATCCATATCGGTGACAGTGCCGTTGGTGGTGCCGGCAACCTTGATATACGCACCCATCAAGGGCTCGTGGTCATCGGCAGAGGTCACTGTACCCGTGATCTTCATCGTCTGCGCCTGCAGGCACAGGGCGAAGACGGACAGAAAAAGGGATAACAAATATTTTTTCATTTGTCTGTTGATTGGTTATACTATTGTTCAGGTTCTGTTATTTCTCTGGAATGATGCGGCTCCGCAACAGGGCATAGTCAAACTCGAAGAGATACTTGCCGTCAGCGGGCACAGTCATCTTTTTCATGTTGTCACCGCCGTTGGACTTGTTAGCCTCGTTCTCATCGCTACCGTCGAAGCGCCAGAAAGGCTCTGGCCACCATCCCCAGATGTGAGCGACACTGATCGTAAACTCGATCTCCGTGCCTTTGGTAAGCGTCATCTCGCGATAGAGACGGTAAGGATTGTTCTTGTCCTGGTAGAGCACAAAAGCATTGTTGTTGGGATTTGTCGTCCAACTGGGCGTGCCGGGCAGTCCGTTGCCTGCCAACACGATCTCGTAAGCCTGTGCGCCACTGCCGTCCTTGAAGTCGATTTTCTGTGAACCATCGAGGACTCCCAGCGATGCAGTCGTCGGAGTGTAACTCTTCACATCGTATTCTCCAGTGACCGTGTTGAAGTCGATCTCGTAGTATCCAACCTTGCTCAGCTTGATGGGTTGTCCGACATTGGGGTTACTGGTCAGCAGTCCTGTCGTAGGATCCACACCAAAGCAGATCGGCTGGAAGTCGGTCTTCTGAGGGATGAAGCGCACGCCGGTACCTGCCTTCTGGTTGTAGTAGAGAGCACGATACTGATATTTACCTGTGTGATCAATGAGCATGGGCACGCCATAGACGTCGCTGGTCAGATCGGCAGCGTCATTGACATCAGCCAGATACATCTTATCGAAGTCGGGCAGATCGCTCACCTTGATGGTGCTTGTCGTGGTCGCCGTGTTGTTGAACTTGTCTCCTACCTTTACCGTCATCGTGTAGGTAGCCTCTCTCTGTGGCATATCGAACACCTTATTATATATATAGGACGTGCCACTGATGCTAAGGCTGTCATATACATTGAGGTCAGGAATGCTCACTACGATGTAGCTCAGATTCTTGTTGTCAGCAACAGCTGTGGTGAGGCTGAGCTTAGGATTCTGCAAGAGCACGGTGAGTTCCTTGGAAGGAGCCTGTGTGAACGTCGGTGCTGTGAAGTCACCGTCGGGGGTGACAAGTACTGTCGCCTCGGTCTGGTGTCCGCGCACGTCCTCCACCGTCACCTTTACGGGGAACTGGTCATTGTCTTTCCATTCCGAGCCGGCAGTGTAGTGATAGCTCAGATTGTACTCATGCAGCAACGTGTCGGGATAATAAGTCAGGAAGTCGATGGTCTTGTCGAGGTTCATCCCTTCGTTTTCCAGGGTGATGCTCTTCAGTCCGTCAGCATCCTTGGCGATGCCTTCAATGGTGAACTGTCGTCCGGGTTCGGTTTGAATGTGATCCGTCGTCAACTGGATTACGGGAGCCTGGTCATCAACAGCAGGATAGTCGTCGTCACTGCTGCACGATGTCATCGACACGCCAGCCAGCAGTCCGAACAAACCCGCCAGTAATGGCCGGAAATAGTTTTTGTTCTTATTCATATAAGTACGCATTAGTAAGTTGATTGTTTATGTTATGTTTATTGTATCTATGATGATTACTCACTGTGACCCTGAGGCAATCTCATACACCTGAAAAGAACTACTAATATTGAAGACTAAGGCGATCTGATTTCGCTTGCAAAGTTAGTAAACAAAGGCTAAACAGGAGGTGCAATAATCGTGCTTTCAATAGGTACAAATCGTGCAAAGCACTATATTTTAGTCAGCAAACACCATATATTGCAAAAAAAATCTTATCTTTGCAAAGTATGAGTAAGATCACTAAGCATCTCCTTGGACTCTTGATGTTCACCTGCTTTGCCTTGATGACGACACCAACGCACGCAGCAATCATTACATCTTCTCAAGGCTATGCTGTCAAACCTTTGGGCATCGACATGGGTCTGTCGAGCAACTACTGTGTCGCCATCGAACGCGACAAGTGGGGCTATCTGTGGATTGCAACCGAGGAGGGTCTCAACCGCTTCGACGGCTCACATTTCTATACCTATTATCAATATCTCTCTCCCGGCTTCCGCGGCGACGCGCTTGGCAGCAATGCGCTGAGTGCTCTGCTCGACGATACACGCCGTCCCGTCATGTGGGTCGCCACACAACGCAATGGACTCAACGCCGTCGACTATGCCAACTACTCCATTCGCCACTATACCCATCGGCCCAAGGACGACCACAGCATCGGCTCCAACGACCTGACAGGATTGTCGCCTGCCAGTGACGGCGGTCTGTGGGTGAGCACCTACTGGGCTGGTGTCGATCACTTCAATCCGCATACCGGGCAATTCACCCACTACTGCCGACGCACGCTGCCCACATTGCCGCGCGACCAGGCATGGTGCGCCCTCGACGGCGGACACGGCTTTCTCTATGTTGGAGATGTCAGCAACGGCCTGTCGGTCATCGACACTCACACGATGCGCGTCACCAACTATAGCCATCACGATGATGTGCCGTCGTCGATCAGTGGCAACGAGGTGCGTTGCCTCTTCCGCGACCGCATGGGGCATCTTTGGGTGGGCACCAATAACGGACTCAACCTCTTTGATCCCATCCGACAGGAATTCCTGCACTTCCAAGGCGTTCCACAATTCGGCGGCAACATCATGGACATCCGTGAACTGGGCGACAACCGCCTTTGGGTCGCGACAGAGCTGCAGGGTATTGTCATCCTTGACATCTCACGCATCGCCGGCAACAGCGCTGGCAACTTGCTCATGCCAACAACAAACGCACTTCCTGCCTCAATGGTCATCGGAACCATCACAGAAGGAGCCTCCTCATCACAACTCACCGGCAACGGCATCCGCTGTCTCTGTCCCGACGCCTTTGGCAATGTGTGGGTAGGACTCTATGGCTCAGGCATGGACATGATCACGCAAGAGTTGCCTGTTTTCACACATCTGACCTACTCTCCCTTTCCGCAGACGGGACAACTGACCAACAAGAACGTATTCGGACTATCCCTCGCGCCCGACGGCACCCTGTGGGCAGGAACTGATGGCAGTGGTATCAACGTTTTCAACGACGAGGGACAGCGCGTCACTGACATGCCCACGACGATGGGAAGCTGCGTACAGACCATCTACCGCGACCATCAAGGCCGACTATGGACGGGTTCCTACACCGACGGGGGGCAGTTGCGGGAGACAAACGGTTCTGTCCACGCCATAGAAGGACTTCCGGCACACGCTGATGTGCGTTGCTTCTTTGAGGACAAGGAACAGCGGATGTGGATCGCCACGTCGTCAGGTCTGTATCGCACAGCGAAGGGAACCACGCGCGTGGAGGTTCACTGGCCCGTCAAGAGCTATCTGCTCAGAGCGGTCTATGTCGATGACAAAGGCTATGTGTGGCTGGGCACTTTTGGCAATGGCCTTCTGATCTGCTCTCCCTCCATGCGCATCCTGCACGAAATGAACAACACCAACGGCTTTCCGTCCAGTGATATCCACCACATACAAAGCGGCCATCGTGGGCACATCTGGATTGCCACCAACCAGGGACTGGTGTGCATGTCTTCGGACAAGAGACAGCTCATCCACGTCTATGGTATGGCCGACGGCATGGAGAGCAGCCACGCACGCGCTTCGGTAATGGACCGTGAAGGCAACCTATGGGTGAGCACCAACAAAGGCATCAGCTGTCTGCGACGTAATGCCAGGACTTTTATCAACTATACGTGGCGCGACAACTTGCCGAAAGGCAACTTCAATGACGGCAGTGTCTGCGTGCGTGCCGATGGCAGACTGTTTTTCGGCAGTACCGACGGCATCGTCTCCTTCATTCCCAATGAAGTATTGAAGAAACGACAACCACCAAAGGTTTTCATCACAGGTCTGTCACTGCCAACAGCAAGTGCTGTCGGCCAAGATAGCATAGTAAGCGTTATCGGCAAGAGACAGATCACCATCGATTACCACCACACTACCTTCACCATACTTTTCAGCATTCAGGACCATGCCTTGGCACGCACGGTGGAATATGCTTACCGGCTGGAAGGCCTGCACAGCCAGTGGGCCCTACTCGACGATAGTGAGGTTACGCTCCATGACCTGCCTTACGGGCACTACAAACTTCTTGTGCGCTGTCGCCTGCGCAATCAGCAATGGTCGGATCCGACGGTGATGGTACTCACCATGCAGCCACCCTTCTGGCTCTCTTGGTGGGCAAAGACGCTCTATGCGCTTATGGCCTTAGCTGTTGTCATCGCCGCCATACGGCTCTATCTGCGTAAAGTTCGCCTCGAATATCTCTACACTTCAGAGAAGCGTGAGCACCATCTGCAACAAAAGATCACGGAGGAACGACTGCAGTTCTTCACCAACATTGCTCACGAACTGCGTACGCCGCTGACGCTCATCCTCGGCCCGCTGGACGACATGGCTCACTATTCCGACATACCTCGTGACGCTAAACACACGCTGGCTGTGGTCTTCCAAAGTGCGCAAAGACTCAAGGAACTCATCGACAAACTATTGGAATTCCGAAAGACAGAGACGGCGAACAAAAAGTTGCAAACACAATACGGCAATCTGGTGGACTGTGTCCGCGATGTCAGTCTGAAATATGAGGAACTGAACCACAATCCCAATGTCGTCATCGTCATGAAGGCAGCACAGCCGGAAATCATGATGAGCTTCGACAAGAATGTGGTGACAATCATCTTGGACAATCTCATCTCCAACGCAGTCAAATACACAGAAAAGGGGCAGATCACCATAGAGGTTAGCGGCGAGGAACGCAAAGGACAGTGCCAGGCTGTTTTGACGGTAACAGACACCGGCCGTGGCATCTCGCCAGAAGCCTTACCACATATCTTCGACCGTTTCTATCAGGAGCGAGGTCCACATCAGGCATCAGGTACTGGCATAGGACTGGCACTGGTGAAGAATCTCGTAGACTTGCATCACGGCACGATCACCGTAGACAGTGAGCCGGGAAGAGGAAGTGTGTTTAGAGTCGTCATCTGTGGGGAAGACTCAGAAAAGTTAGCCTCAAACACGTTGCTAAAAGAAAATGGAGGGTCTACCGAAGCCATAATAAACCCGCATACTTCCGAAGGCTCCGGGCAAGCAGTTCTCCCCCTCTCGGGGGAAGCTAGAGAGAGGCTTCTCCTCCTTGTCGTTGAGGATGACCAAGGCATCAGAGAGTTCATCGCCTCGGCATTCTCAGGTTCTTTCGACGTCAGACAGGCCAAAGACGGCGAAGAGGGATGGAAGATTGCCCAAGAGACAGCCCCCGACATCATCATCAGCGACATTATGATGCCCAAGATGGACGGCAACGCGCTGTGCCGGAAACTCAAAAGCGATGTGCGCACCTCCCACATCCCCGTCATCCTGCTGACCGCAAAGGACACCGATGCCGACAAGACCGAGGGCTACAATGCCGGAGCAGACTCTTATCTCACCAAGCCTTTCACGGCCAGACTGCTCCGTGCGCGCGTTGACAACCTGCTCAGACAGCGGCAACAGCTCAACGACAGCATCGATCACGCTGAGCCGGACTTCAGCGTGAAGCGTAAACAACTGCAGGCTTCGTTGCAGGATATCGACCGGCAGTTCTTCCATCAACTTGACCATCTCATCGAGGAGCGTATCTCGGGGGATGTCGATGTCAGCTATCTGGCAGAGGAGTTGCACGTCAGTGTCAGCACGCTCTATCGCAAGATGAAGACGCTCACAGGCATCTCTACCAATGAGTACATCCGCAAGTACAAGATGCAATACGCCGAGCATCTGCTCCTCACGGGCCGCTACTCCATCAGCGAGGTCAGCTTCATGGTGGGCATGAGCAGTCCTTCCTACTTTCGGCGCTGCTTCAAGGATGCCTACGGCATGATACCCTCGGAATATATCCAAAAGATGAAAAGGAGCGTATAGGACATTACGTCAACCAGTCTTACCCTCTATTTTAGTTTCGGTTTCAGCTCGTCTGGTGAGTCCTTGGTGTACATGTTCACGGGCGGAGCCGTCTTTGTAAAGAGGTCGGTGATGACCGTGACAGGCAGCGTCAGGGCAGGCTGGAAGCTGTCACTCTCCATATAGTCGATGAGAGCATGGCAGATGAATAGGTCATATCGTCTGATCACAACCACAATCATTCAGAATTATCCCGACAAAAGTACCTCCGCGAGAACTTGCAATCTAGAGAATGAGAAAGTCAGAAAACCGACGGCTGACCATCAAAAAGGTACTTTGTACCTGAGAAAAAGGCGAGATCATCGCATCATCTAAGCGCGTTCATCGAGTCAACACGCTTAGATGACACGTACAAACAAGCGAGATGAGGAGAAATTCTCTAGAGAATTTCATGAGAAAACGGTACTTTGACAACCAGCACCAACGTTTTTTGTATTCCCAAAAAGCCAATAAGTCCATAAATCCCTAACTATTAGGTACTTACAAAAACACGCCCAAAATTCGCAAAAATACGACCAAGGTACACCTTCGTGCAGAAAATCGCCTAATTTTGGCCCGTTTTTTGTCAGTTATCTCAACAAGATGTGATCGTCTCGCTACCCGTCTCTTATGCTTTTATAAGTTCAGGCTGTTCTCGTCCTTAAGGAAGTCAAGGATATTAAGGAAGAAGATTCCTTCCTCATTCTGATAGGTTGGAGACAACCCACCGGTGATGACTATCTTGCGAAAACCGTCGCTGATACTGCGCAGAGATGCTACCTCCTGGTCCACCTTCTCCTGTGTTGGCAGAGCGAAAGCCGACTGGATATACCAACGTTTATATCCCTGATTGCAGACAAAGTCGACTTCCATCTGTTTCCTTACACTGTTGCCATTCTCGTTCCTTTCTGTTTTGGTGACAGAACCTACATCCACCGAAAGTCCTCTGAGACGAAGTTCATTATATATCAGGTTTTCCATCAGATGCGTCTCTTCCGTCTGACGGAACTGCAAGCGGGCATTGCGCAATCCAAGGTCGATGAAATAGTATTTGGCAGGCGACTCGATATATCGCTTTCCCTTGATATCGTAGCGCATGGATTTTTCTATAAGAAAGGCATCCTCAAGATAAGAGAGATAGGTCTGGATAGTGGACGAACTGATATTGCTGTGCTTCACCGTATGAAAAGTATTAGCTAGTTTCGTGGGATTGGTGAGTCCCCCTATAGAAGATGCCATAATGTTGATCAGGTCATCGAGCTCCGCATCATTCTTGATACGATAACGGTCACGGATATCCACGAGATAGGTGTTCTTAAAGACATTGGTCAAGTAGCTCACCTTGGTCTGAACGTCCTGCGTCGTCACCACCTGTGGCAGTCCGCCATAAAGCATATACTCCCTGAGAGCTTCAGACTCAGACGGTCCCTGGTAGGCCGAGACGAATTCACGGAAACTCAGTGGAGCTATCCGTATCTCATGTCCCCTGCCTCGAAACTCAGTAATAATATCCTTGGAGAGAAA
>R21__coassemble_870_pt1 | contig 22710 bp, 17 predicted proteins | sample R21__metabat2_high_PE_018 | metagenome-assembled genome bin R21
CTTCGTACCCTCGAATAATTTTTGTAAGAAGTATTTTTTTCCCGTCTTTCTTAATCTATATCAAGTAGCTGTGTGCGATAACAACAATAAGTTACGACTTTGATGAGTTTTTTATTCTCTATTTTACTTTCTTGAACTCCATGGCCGCTCCGCCACTCTTGAGCAGTGGCAGGGTGATGCGCTCGCCGAACTTGATGGTGTGCAGGGTCGTAGACACTTTGTGCGGGTGTTTAGCTTGGGATCATCCTGATAGAGACTCATGGCGTACTTACCTTTCTTTGGCAGGAAGTCAGCCGTGTTGATGGTGATCGTCCAGGGCTCGAAGACTGCGACAAAGGTACGGCTCTATGCTTCGTTGTGCTGGCGCGCCACAAAGGTGGGAACGGGTTGCTGTCCGATGTTGTAGGGCTGTCCCTTCATGTACTCATATTCAAGGTTGACGGGCGGGAGAACAGCCAGGTGGAGTCGGCGGATACTTTCGCGAGATAGCGCTCGGTATTGGCTTTCCATTTGGCGAGGTCAGCATTTCCCTTTTGCTGTGGCTTTGCCCGATGTGCTGAGAGGAAACTGTAGCATCAACAGCAGGCTAAGATAAAGGGCTGTATGTTTCATGCGTTTCGTTTTTTATTAATATAATGTATAAAGTCTCGAATCTACGTAATGATAGTCACTTCTTTGTTTTGTGTTTCGTTGCTTCTTGCATATTGTCGTATGGTACTTGTTGAATTTTCTGACAAAAAACGGGCTCTGAGAAGGCGTTCTTTTCGAGCAAACCGTCTTTTGCTCCGATTTTTGCGAATTTTGGACGGTTTTTATAAAGTTCTGAAACACAACAAGATATAAAAAATGGCGTTTTTGGCTCTTTGTCAGAAAGCCTTTCTGACCAAAAATTCTCTAGAGAATTTTCTGTCATCTCGGTAGTTTGACACGGTCATCTCACCTTTTTGATCGCATCAAAAGGCCTCTTTGACCAAGTCAGCTCACTGCTTTCTCTCTGAGCCGACCGCTTTTTGGTGCCTTCATCCTCGTTTTCCTTGATTTTCACCTCATGTTCCTCTCTAGAATGACGGAAAATGTTGACAGACTTTTGTTAGAAATTTTGTCTGTATGCCTTGGTTTCGTGGTTCTTTTCTTCTTATGCTTTTATTCCCAGCATTTATTCGCTCGCTTTGTTGCAGAATCCAAATAAATTGCGTAAGTTTGCAAAAGAATAAACAAAAAACGCACTATGGAGCAGATGATGAGAAAATATCCGGTAGGCATACAGACCTTCGAGAGAATCATAAAGGAAGGCTTTGTCTATGTTGACAAAACCGACTTGGTATGGCAACTGGTACATTATGCAAATCTCGATCTTAGCTCTATAGAGGGAAGTTCTACAGCCCAGGAACTCCAACGGGCACTGATCCTGGTTTTGACGCAATTGGATGTTTATGTGGGAAACCCGAAGAAGCATTTGGCTTCATAAATGCAAGGTGGTTTATAAAAATTGTCCAATTGAAAATAAAGCCTTATTTTTGTGCTTAGAAATATCCTATTATGACAGTTGTTAATAATGACAGCGATGCGATAAAAAAGATAGCTGATGGTGATGTAAGGGCTTTTCAAGCATTCTTCAAAACCCGTTACTCGCAAGTCTTTGGCTTTGCGCTCAGCCTTGTCAAGAATAGAATGGATGCAGACGATATCGCACAGACAGTCTTTGTCAGATTATGGCGTATGCGATATGAGCTGGACAAGATTGCCAATGTCGATCATTATCTTTATCGTATGACGCGCAACATCGTTTTTAGTTTTTTATCTTCTAAGCATGAAAACCAATCTTGTGTTCCTATTGATGGTATCTTCAATCTTAGTGGTGATCAAACTCCAGAAGACTTACTTGAAGTGCAAGATACACAGTTGTTGATTGATTTAGTAGTAGAGGGGATGCCTACTCAGCGTAGAAAGGTGTATACCAAGAGTAGGGTGGAAGGCCTTAGCAATGAAGAGATAGCAAGGCAACTCGGCATAGAAAAGAAGACGGTAGAGAACCATCTTAACCTTGCTTTTCGCGAGATACGGAAAGCGATCATGTTTTATTTATTGTTAATGCTTTGGGGGTAAACACTTGCACGTTTGTCTTTCGTTTAACTATAAGAATAAAGAGATGAGTAAATTATCAAAGATTATAAGGTATTTCACATTGCACGATGTCTCAATGCCATTGACGCATCGTGTGTGGAAAAGATTTGGTGGACCCATAGATCAGGATGCAGAGCAGGAGTTGGAAAGACTATGGGCACGAAGTGGCGATAGTGCTATTGACATAGACAAGTCTTGGAAGACCGTTTCCCGTAATATAGGGCTACGCCAAAGAGCCTCTTTTACTTCAATTTCCTTTCGTGCAGCCATTTGGATAGTGCCTGTTATGATGATGTTGGTAGCAGGGTGGCTTTATTATGATGTTAGACGACAACAACAGATGCTCGCACAAACTGATTTCTTACAGACTTTCTGCGCTTCGGGATCACAGAAACACATGTTTCTTCCTGATAGTACAGAAGTGTGGCTCAACGGTGGAAGTGTGTTGCTCTACCCTTCTTCTTTCACATCAGGAAATCGTAATGTGACGCTTGTGGGTGAGGCTTATTTCAAAGTGCGGCACATAGTCAATTCCCAGTTTCAAGTCAGTGTCAACCATCTAAGGGTGACCGACGTAGGCACGGAGTTCAATGTGCAGAGCTACCCTAATCTGGATAAGACGGTGGTCACGCTCAATGCTGGTGCGGTCTCGGTAAATATCCATGGAAGGAAGTATTCGCTGACTCCCAACCATCAACTGTCTTTTTCCGCTAAAACTGGCATTGCCAACATTGTTGGAGTGGCAGCCGAAGAGTATTCAATTTGGCGAACTGGTACTATTTGCTTCAATAATGAAACATTGCCTGCGGTCCTTGCTTCATTGGAATATAGATATAATGTCCGTATACATCTGCTAACTCATCGCTTTGACAGTCAGAGCGTTCGTTTACATTTGAATTCGAATGAGAAATTAGGTAATGTAATGTCGTTGTTAGCAACTATCGTTCCTGGAATGAAATATGAAATAAAAGGGAAGGTTATCTATATAAGATAAGGAGAACAGCTGACAAGCTCTTGGAGTCGAATTTATTTGTTAGCGTATATTAACATAAAGTTTTTGGGTGCAAGAGGTGTTTCTGATGTCATTATTGCGTAACTTAAATCCTAATAACGGACATTATGCAACAACAAACCAAACGCATCATTCGATTCGGACTTGCCGCCTTGTTGGTTGGCAGTCTGCCGCTCTCAGCCCAACGAATATCCTTGAAGCCTGGAAAGACAACGCTAAAGAGTGTATTCGAAAGCATCGAGAAATCAACTAACTACAAATTTGAGTACAATAGCTCATTCAATGTAAACCGTAAGGTCTCTCTTACAAGAAATGACTTTGATGCCTTAAAACTGGTTGGCGACCTTCTCAAGAATTCTGGCTATGGCTATGAGGTACGTGGCAATTATATTGTCATCGCTCCCGTGAGCAAGAGTCCTCAGACGCCTAAGTCTAAAGCTTCGAAAGTAGAGTCAGAAAGCCGAACGCTCAAGGGTAATGTTCACGACATGAACGGCGAACCTATCATCGGAGCGAGTGTGAAGGTGTGTGGAACAGCGAAGGGCACAGTGACTGATCTGGATGGCAATTTCACCTTGGAAGTCAGCGACGACCAGCCTCTTGTGATTAGCTACATTGGATTTGACGACCAGACAATCAATACACAACGGCACAATAGCTTCAATATCACTATGAAGGAGAGCGTGCAACGTCTTGATGAACTCGTAGTAACTGCCTATGGTACACAGACACGACGCAACGTCTCAGGTGCTATGCAGACTATTGATATGGACAACTTCAAAAACATACCTGGAGGACAGTTCTCCCAAAAGTTACAGGGTCAGATTGCTGGTGTGCAAATTAATCAGAGTACCGGAACTCCTGGATCAGGCATGAGCGTGAAGATACGTGGTGCTGCCAGTCTTTCCACTGGTGCCAATCCTTTATATGTTGTAGACGGCTTCCCCATTGTGGGCGACATCAACAATATCAACCCAAGTGAAATAGAATCGATGTCCATTCTCAAGGATGCTGCTGCAACTGCTCTTTATGGCTCGCGTGCTGCCTTTGGCGTTGTCATTATTACGACGAAAAAAGCCAAGGCGGGAAAGACAACTGTTGATGTCAATGCATACATGGGCTTACAGAACGTACCTCAAAAGGGACGCCCGGATATGATGAACGGCGAAGAGTGGGCACAGTTCAGAAAAGAGAATTACGAAGACCTTGGCCTTGAAGTCCCCGATATCTTCAAGAATCCTACTCAGTATGGAAAAGGAGTAGACTGGTACGATGCCATGTTGCGCACGGCAACCGTACAGGATTACAATGTGGCAATACGAGGAGGGAACGATAAATTCTCGTCATCCGTAGTGGTAGGCTACTATGGTCAAGAAGGCGTTTTGCTGAACAGCAACTACAACCGACTCACCCTGCGCGTCAATACTATGTATAAAATTGCGCCAACGGTGACGGCACGTTTCAGCGTAGCACCAAGCTATAGCTTCGAGAACAGACCTTCATCGAATGGAGCCTTCTTTGGTGGTGGTGGACTGCTGGCTAACGCCACACTTGTGCCGCCTATTATTTACTATAAGAATGCTGATGGCAGCCTGCCTGTGAATATCAACACCCCTGGAGTAACTCAGGTAGAAACACCGAACTGGGTACGTTCCATTCAGGACACACGTAATAAAAGGGATATTAAGCGACTTTTGGCCGATGCTTCTTTGGAATATGCACCAGTAAAATCAGTTCTCTTAAAGACGAGTGTCAGTACAGATGTTGGTGCTGAGAACCATAACTATTTCCAGCCTTCAACAGCTGGACGAGCCTTTGCTGCAGCCGCAAATAAGATCAATGCATATCTCAGCGATGCCAATAATCGGTATTGGAGTTGGTTGTGGGAGAATACCGCTACTTGGACGCAAGCATTTGGCGATCATCACTTAGATCTGCTTGCCGGCTTCACGGCTCAACGCTTCCGTAGTGATTATAGCATGATTAGTGGTAGTAACTTTGCCGATGACCGTATTCGCACTATTAATGCCGCACTGGTGAAAAATAATCCCACGCAAGATATACAGGAGTGGAGCATGCTCTCATGGCTTGGACGCATCAACTACGATTACAAAGGAAAATACTTGCTGTCTGCTAGCATACGTCGTGATGGAAGCAGTCGCTTTGGTGCCAATAACCGTTGGGGTAACTTCCCTGCAATCAGTGTAGGATGGCTGGTCAGCGATGAGAAATTCATGCTGCCGACCAACAAGTGGCTGACTATGTTTAAAATTCGTGCCAGCTATGGTCTCATTGGTAACAACAACATTGGTAATTATACACAGTACAATGTGCTTTCAAACTCCAATGCTGTGTTTGGCAGCACCACGGAGAGTGGTATCCGTGTTACGAACCTTGGCAATCTCGACTTGGGATGGGAGAAAACCAAAGAGTTTGACTTAGGACTTGATCTCTCGTTTCTTAATAATCGTATCACGTTCACCTATGATTTTTACAACAAGGTAACGGATAATTTGCTCTACTCTCTCTCTGTGCCTCGTGAGTCTGGATTCTCCAACTTCATGGGTAATGTTGGTAAGATACGTTTTTGGGGTCATGAATTCAGTCTCGTAAGCCATAATCTTACAGGGCAATTCAAGTGGGATACAAATTTTAATATTTCTACTTCCACAAACCGAGTGAAAAAGCTCTCTGGGTTGAGTGACCAACTTGTTGCATGGACAGGTTTTGTGTCGACCATCACAAAGGTCGGAGGAAAGATAGGCCAGTTCTATGGCATGGTGCAAGATGGCGTCTATGTGAATCAACAAGACTATGACTCATCTCCCAAGGCGGTCGACTCTGAAGTGGGTACCATCAAGTTCAAGGATGTGAACCATGACAAGAAAATTACGTATGATGATGAGAATGGTGACAAGACGATCATCGGTGACCCCTTCCCGGATTTCACTTTTGGCTTTACCAATAACTTCTACTGGAAGAACTTTGATATGAGTGTGGTGACGACAGGATCTGTAGGTAATGACATCGCTACACCTATGGAGCAAGGTATGACCAACCTTGACGGATTGTTTAATGTGTTGAAAGATGTAAAGGACCGTTGGCGTTCGCCCGAGAATCCCGGTGCCGGAAAGTACGGAAAGACAACCTCTGGCACTGGACGCGAACGAGACCAATTCCACAGCCGGTATATCAAAGATGGTAGCTATTTTACCATCAAGAACATTACCATTGGATATACGCTTCATCGCAATATCATCCGATTTGCCAACTCTTTGCGTATCTACGCCAGTGTACAAAACGTGTTTACTTTTACGAACTATCCTTATGGTAATCCCGAGGTAGGTATCGATTACGACGGCAATGTAGCCAGTTCTTTGCTGCAAGGTATCGATTACACCTCGTATCCTGTGCCACGCACCTTTACTATTGGGCTCAACTTGAACCTTTAGACAATGAATAATTATCATCAAAAGACTATTAAAATGAAAAAATATATCAAATTGGCGGCAATCATTGCCTTGTCAGTAATGACTAGCTGTTCTGATTTCCTTGATCTTCCATCGAAGACCACGATGAGTTCTGACATCTTTTATCAGACAGAGTCTGACTTCCAGCAAGCCATCAATGGTGCTTATTCTCTGCTCCGCGATCAGTATTCTGGATCCGATGGCGCATGGGCCATGGGAGAGCTCCGATCTGACAACACCACGTATGTCTACAATCCCAATGACCGTGGTACTATTCAAGCTGAGTTTATCAATAATTTCCTTGAAGAGGCCAATAACTCTGTCATCCTGCATAAGTATGTCGACGATTATAGCATCATTTCCAATGTAAACTATCTTCTCGGCCCTATAGACAATGTCAATTTTGACGAAAACAGCAAGAAGAACATAAAGGGGCAAGCTCTTTTCTTACGTGCGCTGTGCTATCTCGACTTAGTGCAGTATTTTGGAAGCGTGCCCATGCACCTTGACGCTGTTCGCACTCTTCATGCAGCTGCTGAACCACTCATGAGTGCGGATTCTGTCTACGACCAGATCATACGAGACGCCACCGAGGCTGCACAACTCTTGCCCGACAAACAAACTCAAGAGGCTGGGCGGGCTACCTCTGGTGCTGCCCACATGGTCTTGGCAAATGTCTATATCAACCAGAAGAAGTGGGCAGAAGCAGAACAGCAACTTAAGCAAATCACAGGCTATGCGCTCGTGCCCAACTATGCCGATGTCTTCGATCCAAGTAATAAGAACAACAGCGAGTCTATTTTTGAAGTGCAATACAAGCAGGGTAATGAGGGACTCAATAGCAATTTCTTTTATACTTTCCTGGCACAGCCCATCACTGCTGAGGAGACACAAGCTATCACAGGGATACCCGAAATAGCTCGAATCGTGGAAGGATATAACATCCCCACGCCCGACATTATCAACGATTATGAGGATGGTGATTTGCGAAAGGAGGCTAGCATTGGAATGCTTAGTGCACATGGCAAGCCTTATCCATATATCAAGAAATACTGTCATGCCCACGAGCTTACTGGCAACACAGATGACAATTGGCCTGTTTATAGATATAGTGAGGCTCTGCTATACATGGCAGAAGCCCTCAATGAGCAGGGACGAGTCAATGAAGCAGCAAAATACATCAATCAGGTGCGCCGTCGTGCCGGTTTATCCGGCATTGCAGCAACGACGCAAGCAGAGATGCGCCAAGCCATCATCCATGAGCGGAGAGTAGAGTTAGCCTTTGAGAATAAGCGCTGGTTAGATCTTGTACACTACAATATCGCCGGTGAGACGATGGAGGCTTTTGGTCAAAGGGTAAAGAGTAATCCGAATGCCTACTACTTCCCGGAAGGCTACAGTCCCTCGCCGCAAAGTTTTACAACTATCAATAAGCTTTTCCCGTTGCCTGCTTCAGAAGCAGCACTTACTCCTTATTTCTAAATTATAGATGCGAAGAATATTTATAGTATCCCTATTGGGATTTATTTTCACCCTTCAAGCACAAGCCTTTCGCTGGGCATCTGATGCCCAGTGGATAGGCTCTTCCGATGATGACCAATGTCTTTACAGCCCTTATCTGGCGGTTTTTAGACTGAGTATGCAGTTCAGATTAGGCGTCCATACTGATGAAGCCTCCATCGTGTGGGGCGCGGACGATGAACGACTATTGTCTGCCGACATGAATCCGTTTGAGGTGAGTCACGAGAAAGGGCAAACCTGGGTTAAACTTGTCTATCGGCAAATCGGTGACTCGGCCACCGTTAACGTTTATCGTAAAGGCTATGCACCTGCAGACGATGACGCGCATCCTTTGGTAGTATTCCCGGTTCCGCGGCAATTGCCTTCTGTCGCCAGTGGCTTTCACCACGTTGTCATCACCTCTTGCCTTGGTGATAGCAAGATATTTGTCGACTCCATGAATATTGGAACTGTCAATCTGAATCCTCTAGGGCGTGGAGGAGACTTTGTCGCCTTCCCTGTTCTTGGAAAGGTAGGCTTTGCCGTGGGCGAAGGTCAGAAAGCGGAGGTCAGAGAGTTCGCTGTCGGCAACTATCGTTCACCTTATGGTAGGATCGCCCGAATAAAAGAACTCGAGGGTACTTACGACGGCTTGACACGTATCATTGATCCCAGCAGGCACTCCATGCCTCTCCTCAGAGGTTATTTCAACACACATGGTGCGGTGAAGAAGGCAGAACTTCGCATCACGGCCCGCGGCATTTACGACGTGAAGCTGAATGGAAAAGCTGTCAACAACAGCTATCTCTGTCCAGGCTACACTCAGTATAACCGTACACAGCCTTATCAAAGCTATGACGTGACGGATGACCTTCGCCAGGGAATCAATCTATTGGACGTGCAACTTGCCGAAGGCTGGTGGATGGGAGCTGCAACCTACGAGGGACAGAACTGGAACTACTTCGGTGACCGTATGTCGATGAAGTGTCAGCTGGATATTCTCTATGATGATGGACATAAACAGACCTTTGCCAGTGATCCGCAAGATTGGAAGTATACCAGTCAGTCGCCGGTCGTCTATGGTAGCCTATTCCAGGGTGAGGTGTACGATGCTCGCAAAGAGAATGGTGAGGAAGGGTGGAAACCCTGTGAAGTCATAGGAATAAAAGGGCATGTCAGTCACGAAGGGTGGGGCAATGGCCCTGCCCCCGACGACTATAGCCAGCTTCAATACATGGAAACCAGCAGCGACGATAGCGTAGACAGCATCGCAACGCTGACGGCGACAAACATGACGGAGCCGCGTCGCGGTGTCTATGTCTACGACATGGGGCAGAATATGGTGGGTGTTCCACGGCTATGCTTCCACAACCTCAAGCCAGGACAGCGTGTCAAGGTAAGATATGCCGAAGTACTTTACCCCAATTTACCTGAATATCATGGAAAGCAAGGGATGCTCATGCTCGAAAACATTCGTGCTGCCATGGCTCAAGACATCTACATTGCCCGTGGAGGAAAGGAAGAAACTTTTGCTCCACGCTATACCACGCATGGCTTCCGCTATATGGAGATAACAGGTGTAGACACCCCCCTGGCTATAGAAGAGGTACAAGGTATTGTACTTAGTTCTGCCCACAGTATGCAGGCACACTATGAATGTTCTGACAGCTTTGTCAACCGTCTGTGGAGAAATATATTATGGTCCACACGTGGTAACCTTCTCAGCATCCCTACAGATTGTCCACAGCGAAACGAGCGTTTGGGATGGGCCGGCGATCTCTCTGTGTTCTCGCCGACTCTTGTCTATCTTACTAATGTACGAGCTCTTCTGCGGCGATACCTGCAATCAATGCGTGACGTGCAACATGATGACGGCCGGATGCCCGACATAGCCCCATTGGGTGGTGGCTTCGGTGGGTTCTTGTGGGGATCAGCGAGCATCACTGTGCCATGGGAGATGTATCAACAGTGGGCTGATACTCTTACCCTACGGCAGCATTACCCTGCCATGCACAAATATATGGAATATGTGCGGACGCATTACTTCGATGCTAAGACAGGGCTGTTGGTTCAAGAACATGCGTGGGGAGACCTTTCCGACTGGCTGAGTCCTGTCTACGCCCAAGACGATAAGAGCCTGATATGGGAGGCCTACTATATCCATTGTCTCGACATCATGGCGCAAGCGGCAAGGGTACTGAACTACACTTTTGATGCTGCAACATATGGTAAAACGGCCGGTGAGCGGCGACGTTTCTTCTGTGAAACTTATCTCGACAAGGCAACGGGACGTACCATTGCCTCGGCCTTCATGGGTGAGAAGAGGGGCAGCCTCGTTGACACAGAGGTGAGCTATGCGCTGCCCTTGGCTTTTGACATTGTTCCACTATCCCTTCGTTCTCGACTTGCCGACAATCTGCTTAGCGTGATGAATCGCGAGAACCGCATGGACAACGGTTGCTCCGCCCCTCCTCACTCTCTCTTGACGGGGTTCATCGGGACTAGTTGGATCAGCCGGGCCTTGAGTCTCAGCGGACATACCGACGAAGCTTATCGTTTACTTACGCAACGACAGTATCCTTCATGGCTTTATCCTGTCACTCAGGGAGCCACCACAATATGGGAAAGACTCAATTCATATACGAGTGAAGACGGCTTTGGCGGCAATAACCGCATGAATTCCTTCAACCATTATAGTTTTGGCGCTGTTGGGTATTGGCTTATGGCACATTCTCTTGGCATACAGCGTAGTCCCCATCATCCCGGATTCGAACATGTTATATGGGCTCCAGAAGCAGATCCAACCGGAAAACTTACTTACGCCAAAGGTTGGTATGACACTGCGTATGGACGGATAGAGAGCAGTTGGGAGATAAAGGGAAATAAGGTTTTATATAGACTGACTATTCCACAAGGCGTCTCCGCTACTATGCATTTGCCAGGGGCTACGTCAAAAATTCTAAAGGCAGGATCCTATAGTTTTTCTTTCTATTGGAAGAAACAATAAAGGAGCTATCGTGACTATAATAGACAGAAGTACAGACTGGCTAATCATGAGAAAACTGCCCCATGGCAAAGATGCAAATGAGGTGGCAAAGACGATAGTACGCCTGTTGAAACCATACAGAAAATGGATAAAAACCATCACAACAGACAACGGGTCAGAATTCTTCCGTCATGAGTACATTACGAGAAAGCTGGACATAAAAGTGTACTTTGCCGATCCTCATGCACCATGGCAAAGAAGTCGTTTACAAAAAGACTTCGTAAATTTGCACTTGCTAATTGACTCTGCCATAAAATATAACGATTATTATTTGTTAATGCTGCTAATATTAGTTACCTTTGCAGAAGTAGACAAGTCACGTTATATATGATGGATCCATATATCAAGCAGCAGTTTCTTTCCGAGGTTAAACAGGCTATTCCGGAGAGACAGATATACACCGATAGCCTTCGTACTTATGCCTGGGGTACTGATGCCAGCTTCTATCGCATGACTCCGCAAGTCGTTGTCCGCACAAAGAACGAGCAGGAGGTGCAGGCAGCCTTCAAGGCGTGCAAGAAATACGCAATTCCTTTTACCCTCCGCGCTGCCGGCACGTCACTCTCCGGACAGAGCTGTACTGACTCTGTACTCATCGTGGCAGGCAAAGGTTGGGAGCAGTTCCACTTGGATGATGACAAGAATGCCATCACCCTTCAGCCCGGTATCACGGGAGGACGTGTGAACAAGATTTTGAAGCCTTATGGGCGTGTGTTCCCGCCCGACCCGGCCTCGGTGGGCAGTGCAATGATCGGTGGCATCGTGGTCAACAACGCCTCGGGCATGAACTGTGGCGTGCATGCCAACAGCGATCACATGTTGCTCAGTGCCCGCCTCATTCTTACCGATGGCACCATTCTCGATACCGGCGATGAGCAGAGCCGTGAGGCTTTCCGGAAAAGTCATCCCGAGTTTATCAAGAAAATCGAGACTCTGCGTGATGAGGTGCGGAAGGATGCTGACCTCACGGCGCGCATCAGGTATAAGTATTCCATCAAGAACGTCACGGGTCTCAACATCCGGCCGCTTGTCGACTACGACGATCCCTTCGACATCATTGCACACAGTATAGTGGGTTCTGAGGGAACGCTTGCCTTCCTCTCCGGTGTCCGCATGAGAACGCTGCACGAATATCCTTACCGCGCTTCGGCTATGGTTTATTTCCAGACCATGGAGGAGAGCTGCAAGGCCATCGTCGCTTTGAAACAGTTGAAAGCTGACGAGGACGACATGGCGATGACCTATGAGAATCTCAAGGTAAAGAGTGCGGAGATGCTCGACTATCTGTCGTTGCAGAGTGTCGACGACCCCGTCTATCTGAACTATAAGAAGGATGTGGATGCAGGTCGTATTGACGGCGTAGCCAAAGGCGACTACCACAATCTCACGGCTGTCCTCACCGAGACCAAGGCCCTGACGCCGGAAGGACTGAAGGCAAATATCCAGGAGGTCATGGACACGCTCTCGAAATTTAACCTCTATGGCGAGCCCGCCTTTACCGATGACCCGAAGGTCTATGGAAAGTACTGGTCTATCCGCTCCGGAATCTTCCCTGCTGTGGGTGGCCAACGGCCAGTCGGTTCTTCCTGTCTTATCGAGGATGTGGCGTTCCATATCCAAGACCTTCCGCATGCTACTGTGGATTTGCAGCAACTCATCGCGCGCCACGGATACAAGGATGCCTGCATCTATGGCCATGCCTTTGAGGGCAATTATCACTTCATCCTTAATCAGAGTTTCGCCACAAAGGAAGAGGTGGAGCGCTACCGCAGCATGATGGAGGATGTGGTGAAGCTCGTCGTGGGCAAATACGATGGTTCCTTAAAAGCAGAGCATGGTACCGGCCGCAATATGGCACCGTTTGTCAAGTATGAGTGGGGGGAGAAAGCCTATGGCGTGATGAAGCAGTTGAAGCGTATCTTCGACCCCGACAATATCCTCAATCCGGGTGTCATCTTCAATGATGACCCCGACTGTTTCATCGAGCATCTCAAGCCGTTGCCCGTACTTCACTACGATCTCAAGGCACGTCAGGAAGAGGGAGACAACCATTTGGCGGTTTCAACGATGGACGAGATGTGGCAAGACGTTGAGAAAGCAAACCGCTGTATAGAATGTGGATTCTGTGAGATCAACTGCCTGTCGTGTGGCTTCACGCTCTCCTCAAGGATGCGTATCGCCTCTCAGCGGGAGATGCTCCGTCTCAGACTGACCGGTGAGGATCCGAAACGGCTCGCGGAGATGGAGAAAGCCTATCGCTATCTCGGTGAACAGACGTGTGCCACAGATGGCCTTTGCGCTACTTCCTGCCCGATGAAGATCAATACGGGCGATCTCACGCATCTGCTGCGTCAACTCTTCATGGACCAGCATCCGGAGCAACGGACTATCGGACAGATGGGTGCCAACCATCTCGGTGCCATGAAAGATGTGGTGCGTGGCGCGCTCACAGCGGCCTCGTTAGGTAGGAACGTGCTCGGTACGGCAACTATGAAGAAAGTGTGCGGTGGACTTCATCAGCTCGGTATCCCGCAGTGGTCCACGGCTATGCCGGGTGCCATCCGTAACCCGTCCCAGGCAATGCTTAATCAGCAATCGTCTGAGCTGAAGGTGGTCTATCTGCCGAGTTGTATCAATCAGACCATGGGACTGACGAAAGGTGCTCCCGTCAAGCGACCGCTTGTCAAAGAAACGTGCGCCCTGCTGCACAAAGCCGGCTACGAGGTGATCTTCCCGAAGAATATGAAAAACCTCTGCTGTGGACAGATCTGGGAAAGCAAGGGCATGACAGATATTGCTGACCGAAAGACTGCTGAGACCGAGCAGGCACTCTTCGAAGCCAGTGAGGGAGGACGATGGCCGGTGCTCTGTGACCAGAGTCCTTGTCTCCACCGACTGAAGAAGATGGTCACCCGTGTCAAGCTCTACGAGCCCGCGGAGTTTATCCTCACATTTCTTAAAGACAGGCTCACGTTCCATCCTACTCACCGGTCGGTAGCCATTCACCTGACATGCTCCACGCGTGAGATGGGACTCAGTGACACGATGTTAGAAGTGGCACGCATGTGCACCGACAACGTCTTTGTGCCCGAAGGTGTCGGCTGTTGCGGCTTTGCCGGTGACCGTGGCTTCTCTCGTCCGGAACTCAACGACTGGGCTTTGCGCTCGCTCCACGGGCAGATAGCGGAGCATCATATCGAGCGAGGTTATTCCAACAGCCGGACGTGCGAGATCGGACTGGAGGCCCATGCCGGCATCCCTTACATGAGCATCGTGTATCTCGTCAACGAGTGCACGGAGCCAAGAAGCTAAAAGATAAATGGATCCAGCATAACAAATCCAAATTCATGATGACCTCCTTATTTCTTCAATTCAACATCAAAGTATAAATAAGCCTTTCTACTCTTAACTTCTACATCTCGTAGACCACCAGATTCCTTGGTAATGTGATGACTTTGAGACGGCGAAACCAGCGGCGCGGTGATGTAGGATCGAACTGTTTTGACTGGCTGCTGATGATGTAGTAGCTGGCGGAGTAGTCGTCCATAAGAGACGTGAAGACAGACTTGATCCTGGAGCACTTCTCGTTGATGGCATTGTCAAGGGGATTGGTAAGTCGCTCCACGGTCTCCCGCATCTTATCTTTGTCTCCTTCTGGGCAAATGCGGTCGTAGATTGACAGCAACTCGTCGTGGTATTCGCTGAGACGCTTGAACTCAATACCTTCTTCATGTCGCAAGAACAGCAGGTAGACAGCACGATGGACCGGAGACAGTTGTACCTCAACCATATTGTTGCTGTCATTGCCATTGGCTTTACTTCCCTCAAGAAAAAGCCTGCCGTCACGCTTAACGATAAGTCTGCGAAGCGTACCGCGTGCGGCCTCCGTTCTGAGCTGTTCGAGAGTAGGCACAGTGATAGCCTGAAGCAGTAAGTCGTCTCTACCCATGACTTGCAACTTCTTCACCAGCTCACGTATTTGCCGGGCTATCAGCCGTGCTCGTTCATCGTCGTTGTTCATTGTGGTTACAAAGTTAACGAAAAAAATGATTGAGCAGTTCGTGTGCGGGAATAAAAATAAGGCTGCAAGCCTTGCGATGGTTTTTCTGTTGTCAGTTTGATGTTTTTACCTTATCTTTGCGCAAAAATAATAATATCATGGAAGACGATAATCAACAGAAGCGCGATACATTGGATTTTGGTCCCGTGGAAGACACCACAAAGGAGATCATCAAAGTGGTTGGTGTAGGTGGCGGCGGATGTAATGCCGTCAACAACATGTTTAACGAGGGCATTGCCAACGTGTCTTTTGCGGTTTGCAACACCGATAGCCAGAGTCTTGCCAACTCGCCCGTACCCGTCAAGTTGCTGCTGGGTGAGTCTGGTTTGGGAGCCGGTGCTGACCCTGAGTTGGGAAAGCAGGAGGCGATAAAGACCAAGGAGCGTGTGAAGCAGTTGTTCAATGATTCCACACGTATGTGCTTCATCACGGCAGGAATGGGTGGCGGTACGGGTACAGGAGCTGCGCCCATCATCGCTTCTGTGGCCAAGAGCATGGAAATACTGACGATAGGCATCGTGACCATACCGTTCTATTTTGAGAAGAACCGAAAGATCATGAAGGCTTTGAAAGGTGTTGAAGAGATGCGCAAGAATGTCGACTCATTACTCATTATTAATAATGAGAGCATCTGCGACGTCTATGCCGACTCGGAGCTCTCTATCAAGGATGCTTTCAAAGCTGCGGACAATATTCTCTGCAATGCCGCTAAGAGCATATCCGAGCTGATTACCATTGAGGGCAGTATCAACCTTGACTTCCGCGATGTGGAAACAACGATGCGTGAAGGCGGTGGTGCCATCATGGCTATTGGCAGAGCGCGCGGTGAGAGACGTGTGGAGAAGGCAATCGTCAATGCTCTTGAGTCGCCATTGCTCTACGGCAGTGACATCTCCAATGCCAAAAAGATTCTCTTCAATATCTATACGAGTGAGGATAAACCTTTGTTCGTTAGTGAAATGCGCGAGATAGATGCCTTTATGTATGGGCTGAATCCTAATATAGACGTGATATGGGGTACGAGTGACGACAATACCCTTGGTGAAGATGCGAAGGTGATCATTCTTGCCACGGGTATCGACAACCGCTTCCTACCCGATGACAAACACGACGATAGCGATGAGGAGTATTACAGTCAGATCATCGCAAAACTCTATCGTGAGCCTCTGCTGTCGCAAAGCGCAGCGAAGAATAAAGCCGGGAACGTACCGAAAGAAACAGAGAAGATTCCCCAGACTCCTGATGCTCCCTTGAATGGAAACAAGACAGAAGATCATGGGGATGCAGAGATGTCACCCTCCATCTCTTTCGATATGACTCGTAAAGAGACGGATACTAAAGAGACTAAGAAAGAAACAGATCAGGAAGCTGATGGTCTGGAGGCAGAACCTGCGAAACCAAAGGAAAAGGAAAATTTACCGAAGGCTACAGACGGTGCCCCTCATAAGGTTCCCTCTTTCCTTGATAAACTCAAAGGACACTTGAAGAGAGGTCTCACGGTACTGACCAGTGATATGGACGAGTGAAGCGGATCTTGTGTCATTGCAAAATGCTGTAGGCCGTTGACAGCTCGGTAATATCAGAACCGCCACTTTACTTGCATCTCCAGTTCCATGCGACTGTGACCGTTGACATGCTCCGGTCCGGAGGAAGATGATACATTGTGGAAATAGTTGGTGTTGCCCAACTTCAGCAGAAACATCAATTTGCGACCGATGTCTGCGCGGGCGGCAATGGCGTAGCGGATGCCTTGTCCGGCAAACATCGGGAAGGAGAAGTTGTAGAGCAGTCCACGCTCATAGCTGTAGACACGTGAGAGAAAGTCGTCGGTATGGAAGTAGTTGGCACTGAGAAAAGTCTGAAACCACGCGTGTTGGTAGCTGACGTATTGCGAGATCATGTATCCCCGGCTTGTGGTTTGTTGGTGGCAGATGCTGAGGTCACCTTGCATTCGCCATTGCCAGCAACCGGTTGCGTAGCCGATCATGGCGCGTGAGCGGTATTCGTTGCGCCAAGTCAGACGGTCGGCTTCGCTGTCGTTGCGTTTCCGTTTTCTCATGCGCGTCCTGAGCAGATAGCTCCATCCTTGTCGGTTGCCGCTGAACTGTAGCAGAGCGTCGATGCTGTGCGAGGCGGCGGAAGCCTGGTATTTCGGCCATGCGAAGTAGGCGGCGTCGACATATCCCATCAGACAAGCGCTGGCCGATGGTGCCCATTGCATACCGAGATAAAGCCCGCTCTCGTCGTTGACAGAGCCACCGTCGGCATAGCTCTGGCTGAGCAGCGAGTAGTATTGATAAGGGTAGTAGCGTTGCAGGGCCATCACCGACAGCGAGGGTGTGAGCAGATAGCTGAGAGTGTTAATGGTGGCTACCGTACCGCAGTCGCCCGTAGCTGTTTCTCCGGCAATGTTGAGCTTTGCTGAGACATAGCCATAGTCGATGCTTGCGTTCCAGAAATGCTTTCCCTGCGGGTACCACCGGCGGAAAGGTTGCGTGGTGTTGGGCTTCAGTGTGCGGTTGAAAGCAGTGGCGAAAGCCGTGACGCCTGCATGAAAGCCATTACGGAAAAAGCTGAGGTTAGTGCCCACGAGCGTCTCATCGGTGTTGCGTCGCCGTGCCATCTCGCTGGGTGTGCGGTGGTAGCCGGTCTTTAGGATTGTGGTCACTGTGCCTGTGGAGTCGTTGAGCGTAGCGTCGATCTTCCTCCATGATACGAAGCCGGTCAGCGTAAGTCGCCGGTTGAGGCGTATGGCGGCTGCTGCGCCTTGCAGGTAGTTGGCTTCCGACCGGCTGCTGTGTCCGATGATGTTGTTGGTGGAGGCCCCTAACGTAGCCAGCGTGTTGAGTTTGCCGAGTCCGAACGACGTGTTCATGATCAGCCCCATTCCGAAGCGCAGCCGATAACGTCCTACTACTAAGTTACGGATGATGCCTGTGTTTCGGAGTTGCAGATAGAGCGAGTAATAGTCATATCCGCAAGCATTCTTTCCCGCAAAGAAAGGTTCACCGGCATCTTGCGAAGCCACAAAGCCCAGTTTGACGCGTTGTCGGTAATTGAAGCTGTAGCGCAGCCAATGCTTGTATTTATATCCGAGAAAACCGTTTTTGTCACCCTCTCTATCATAAAAAGGAATTTTCAGCGCAGCCACCACTTCCTGCCGTCCTGAGCGTAGGATGCTGTCAAGAGGCGGCAGCGCGTCGGAAGTCTTCTCCGGTCCGATAGCAACAAACTGCTCCAGCATGTCGGCATCCTGCTTGCGAAACGAGGGAAGCATGCGCAGTTCCACGAGGCTTTCAAAGCGTCCGGCGCGATGGCGGTACTCCATGATGTCCATCACCTGCTGGGCAGAGAGAAAGGGCAACCGTTCCAAGTCCTCGCGTGTGCAACTGTTCAGATCCATCTTCTCATGGGCCAGTTCGCTAAGCATCTCATAGGTCTCTTGCCAACTATCGCTTTCAACGTCCTCGCGTTGACCGAGTTCACTGTAATATTGTTGCCATGTCTCAACAGGGTCTTGCGCGTACATGGAAATGGGCGCACCGATACATAGCAATAGCAGAAAGAAGATGCGGGCCGGTCTTATCATAGGCTTCTCAATTGGTTCTTCTTATGTGGTTTTCATGACTCGCCGAAATAGGTTGGCATGGTCTTCATCGGCAAAAATAAGAAAAAAACGCTTATCTTGTACTCTAAGAGCGATATTTTTTCTTTCTAACTGCTTCTTTTTCCAAAGAGAATTCTTATTTTTGCAACAAAAAGAGACATCATGATAACACCAGGAACTAATACTCATTATCATATGCGTATCGATCATGTAGCACTCTACTGCCGCAACCTGGAGGGTATGCAGGCATTCTTTTTGAAGTATTTCGATGCTTTCAGCAACGACAAGTATCACAATTCCCGCACGGGACTGTCCACCTATATCCTCTCTTTCAACGAGGGCAGTTGTCGGCTGGAACTGATGAACCGGCCGGACATGGTAGAAGTGGATGCGGCCAAGAACAATACAGGATTCATCCATCTTTCATTCAGCATTGGCAGCAAGGAGATGGTAGATAAGAAAACCTTGGAGCTTTCGCAAGCTGGCTATACTGTTGTCAGCGGGCCCCGCACCACAGGTGACGGCTATTACGAGAGTTGCATCCTGGGACCGGAGAATATCCAGATAGAGATAACGGTATAACAAAAAAGCGAGTCACATAGGCTTATGTCACAAAAAATAGTGTGACATAAACTTGTGTGACTTTTAATCTACGTGTTCCTATTTTAGGCTGTTGTATTCCTCGTCGTTCACCGGCTCAAGCCATTCGTTACTGACGTTCTCACCGGGCACGGGCATAGCTAAATGAGCGAACCAACTGTCGCGTGCGGCACCATGCCAGTGCTTCACGTTGGCGGGAATGTTCACCACGTCGCCGGGCAGCAACAGTCGCGCGGGCTTGCCCCATTCCTGATACCAGCCGCGACCAGCCACACAGACAAGAAGCTGACCTCCGCCTTTCGTAGCGTGGTGGATATGCCAGTTGTTGCGGCATCCGGGCTCGAAGGTGACGTTGTGGATGGGAATCTGTTCCGTGGAGACAGGAGCGAGATAGCTCTGTCTGATGAAGTATTTAGCATAAGCGGTGTTTGGCTCGCCGATGGGGAAAACCATCTCGCGCTGGAACTGCGCTTTAGCGTCAACCAGCGTGTCAGCTTTGTCTGCCCACACCTCTTTGGCTTGGCGGAAGGCAGCCCATGCCTTGGGCCAACCTGCGTAGAAGGCGATATGTGTGAGCACCTCGGCAATCTCTTGCCGCGTGATGCCGTTGGCCTTGGCGTTCTGCAGGTGATAAGTCAGACGGCTGTCGGTCATGTCCATGCTCACGAGTGCCACCACGGTGATGAGGCTGCGGTCACGGAGCGACAGCTCATCCTGCCGGTTCCACACCTGTCCAAAGAGTACGTCGTCGTTGAGCTCGGCGAACTTCGGTGCGAAGTCGCCCAACTGTTTGCGGCCTGCGTCCTGCTTAATCGTTTTCTTTTCCATTTTATTTCAGATAGTTATTGAGGAATTCAGCGATACGGTCAAACGGAATCTTGTCCATTTGGTCGTAGAGATCGGTGTGCGTGGCACCGGGAGCGATGATGAGTTGCTTGTTGTCGCCCTTGAGTTTCTTGAACGTATCCTCACCCATGTAGCGGCTGTGAGCTTTTTCACCGTGAACGATGAGCACAGCATTGCGCAGGTCTTCGGGGTGAGCCAAGATGTTGTTGTTCATCCATCCTGTCTGGGTCTGGAGCATCCATCCGCCATTGGAGTTGACCGACCGCTTGTGATAGCCGCGCTTGGTCTTGTAATAAGCCGAGTACTGCTGTACGAAGTCCGGCTCCTTGCCTGTCAGCTGGTCTACGGGGATGCAGCCTCCAGCACGCTGCTGAAGTCCAGTCGTGTATTCCTTGGTGCGCAGTGTGGCAATCTGCTCCTTGGCCTTGTAGCGGTCGTCGGCAGTGCCCTTGTCGAAATAGCCCCATGCACCCACACGCGGCATGTCGTACATTGTGCTGGCTACCGTAGCCTTGATGCGTGGGTCGTTGGCGGCGGCGTTGAGAGCGATGCAACCCCAACCACAGATACCGACGATGCCAACGCGATTAGCATCCACGTCGGGGCGATTGCTCAGATAGTCTACGGCTGCCTGAAAGTCTTCTGTGTTGATGTCGAGCGAAAAGATATCGCGTGGCTGCCCGCTGCTCTCACCGGTGAATGACGGATCGAAGGCAATGGCGAGGAATCCGCGCTCAGCGAGGGTCTGAGCATAGAGACCTGACGACTGCTCCTTTACTGCGCCGAAGGGCCCGCACACGGCAATGGCGGCGAGACGTCCCTGCGCATTCTTGGGTTTATAAACATCGGCAGCGAGTTCAAAGCCGAAATGGTTGTGGAAGGAGACCTTCTCGTGCTCCACCTTTTCACTCTTGGGGAAAACCTTGTCCCACTCTTCTGTCATCTTCAACTGTGCCATCCCATTTGCATTTTGTGCCCTGACAGCGATAACGGTTATCAGCAATGCCAGGACTGTGATAATTCTTCTCATCTATTGTTATCTTTGTTTCCGGCTGCAAAGTTACAAGTTTCCTGTCAGTTGGCTATTACCCCGATTAAGGCAGCTATAACCCATATTGCAGAAATCGTGTCGTTGCTCTTGCGTGAATAGAATATTTCGAGTAATTTTGTGCGTAGAAACATAAAGACAGACAGATATGAGCGACACAACGATCATCCCTATCGACAGTATCGATACATATAATAAGATGTATGGCTTCGAGACCCTGCATCCCTTAGTGAGTGTGGTAGACTTGGCGGAAGCCGCGAAGATACCTAACCACGTCTCCTTCCGCTATGGTGTCTACGCACTATGGCTGAAAGACGGCATTCAGTGCTCGTTGCATTATGGGCGCCAGCTCTACGACTATCAGGATGGTACCATCGTGAGCTTTGCACCGGGGCAGATGGTGCGTGTGGATATGACAGAGGAACAGCTCCGCACGCCGTCGCACACCTTAGGTCTGCTCTTCCATCCCGACCTGCTCTTCGGTACGCCGTTGGGGAAGACCATCGGCGGCTATCACTTCTTCGACTACGACTCGGCTGAGTCGCTCCATCTCAGTGAGCGTGAGCGGCGGATGTATACCGATACGCTCAGCTCCATCCGCTCCGAGATGGAGCAGCCCGTGGACAAGCACTCGCAGACGATCCTCACCGATCGCATCAAGCTCATCCTTGACTACTGCCAACGGTTCTACGACCGACAGTTCGTCACTCGCCACAGGGAGAACTCCGATATCCTTTCGGTTTTTGAGCGCAACATCAAAGACTATTTTGAGCAGGGGCTGGCTGTACGTGACGGCCTGCCCTCAGTGGCCTACTTCGCCGATAAGGCCTGTCTTTCCTCTGGCTATTTCGGTGATCTCATCCGCAAGGAAACGGGTATGACGGCACAGTACTATATCCAGCAGCACATCCTCAAATTGAGCAAGCAGCTACTTCTCGACCCCATGCAGAGCATTTCGCAGATTGCCGACCACCTCGGTTTCCAGTATCCTCAGCACTTCTCCCGCTTTTTCAAGAAACTTGCGGGAGTGACGCCAAAGGAATATAGAGAGGGATAATAGATATATGGAAGAGTCGCAATCATAAATAATATTAATTGGAGTAAGTATTGATGGGCAATACCGGACTGTGGCTTGCCGTGCCCGTGTCGGAACTGCTGACCACGATAGTGGCATACACCAACAAGAATATGAGAATATGACGTTATCTCTAAAAAATATACTATCTTTGCGCTCGAGAACAAAGATATCCCGCATACACAAATGTCCGGGATGCTTGGAACGACAGGATAGTAAACGATAATAGTCTATGCCCACAATACTCATAATTGAAGATGACCTAACCTTCGGTCTGATGATTCAGAAGTGGTTGAACAGAAAAGGGTTCGTCGCCAATAAG
>R21__coassemble_894_pt1 | contig 22322 bp, 18 predicted proteins | sample R21__metabat2_high_PE_018 | metagenome-assembled genome bin R21
CCAATAAGGGTACCAATGTACTTAACATCACTGAAAACCGACAGCCCGTGGAAGGTAAGGACGGACTATATGCCAGCGCAGTATGGGATAAGCCGATGAAGAAATACATCGTAAAGATTGCTAACACCAGCGACCAGCCGCAGCAGGTAACGCTCTCCTTCCGTGGCGGTAAGATCGCAGGTCAGGCTCAGGTCACCACGCTTCACGCCGATGATCCCCGTGCGGTGAACACGCTCGACAAACCCAATAATGTGGTACCGCAGCAGAGCTCTGTGGATGTCAACGGAAACGCCTGCACGGTGACCATTCCTGCCAAGACTTTCGCAGTATATAGATTCTAAAAGAGACCTCTTTACCAATCATAAAAAGCATGGTAAGCTGCTTGCTTACCATGCTTTTTTCGTGATCGCTGATTTCCTCATCCTTTATGTATAGTGAAAAAAGGCGATTTTTTAATGGTCAGACGTTCGTTCGACTAATCATCCAACGTCCGTTTGACCAATCGCCCAACGTTCGTTCGACCGATCATCCAACGATCGTTTGACCATCTTGACAAACGTTGAATTTACGGTTTCCTGCGGCATTTTTACTAGCATGTCGCGGTTGACAGTCTTATATCATTTGTCCATCCTATTCCTCGTCGAAGTCTATTTTCCACTCAAAGGTAACGCTTTTGCCACTACGGGGATGGCGAAAGGTGAGCTGCTCGGCATGCAGACACAACCGGCGGGCACGCTGACCGTAGAGTTCATCACCCACAATTGGATTGTTCAAACCATCGGGATGCGCACAGTGTACCCGCAACTGATGGGTACGCCCCGTCTGAGGATAGAGTGCCACATGGCGCTCGTCGATCTTCTGAAAATAGGTGGTCGCTGCCTTGCCATGGAGCTTATCAACTATTTGTCGCGGACGATCATCGAGATCCGGTCGGAGTGGCAGCGACAAAACACCGTCTTCTGCCTTCATCTCATGGCTCAGTCGAGCCACATAGCGCTTCTTCACTTCATGACGCAGAAACTGGTCTTGCAGATTGTGATAAGCCTCCCATGTCTTTGCAATCACCATCAGTCCACTCGTCGCCATGTCGAGCCGATGGACGATCAGCGGTCCCTCGGCTTCCGGGCAATGGGCTTTCATCAGGCTATAGACGCTCTCCCGAGCATTCTTCCCCGGCACGGAGAGCATACCCGCAGGCTTACACACCACGCAGATGTCGGCATCCTCATAGATGACCGGCAACATTTGATGACGGTCATCATCAAGAGGGTTCGGCGCCACATCTAAGCCTTGTAACATCCACCACAGCAGCGGTTTGCACTTACCGTTACAAGCCGGGTAGCACTGAAGATGGTGCCTCACCTCTTCCTTCGGGCTTTCGCCCCACCAAAACATCGCCATGCTCAACGGCCACATCCCATGTTCAAAGGCATATTGCAGCAACTTCGGCTCACAGCATTCGCCGCTGCCCGCCGGTGCCACCATCTTTCGCCCTTGCTGCTGACCGTAATCACGAAAGATCTCCTCGATGTCCTTCACCTCTCCGCGGGCGTTGCACAGGCGGAACTGACGGAAGAGCCACGATTGCAAGTTGTCGCTCTTTTGTCGACGTTGCTGACGAAGACGACGGAGCGTGCCTTCCAACTCGTCGACCATACTCAATGCTTGCTCCACCTGAGCGCGGTAATCTTTCCGCAAGCGGTGGAGCTCAGCATTCTCGAATTGCCGCCGCCGGATATATGCTTCCAGGCTCTCCCCTACCCTCGCTCCGCTGGGATGATTGGCTTTAAAGTCTTGGACGGCCTGCTCCTGCCGGTTTCTCACGGCTTCCAACTGCCGATGGGCATCACGCAGATCCTGCCCCTGCTCCATGTCGCGGATGCGGTTGTTGATGTCCGTGATCTCAGCCTCATGCGTCTTGAAATAGCCGTTGGGCTGGAGATAGTCATAGACTGCAGGCACGAAATCGGGCCAGTCGCTGCGTCCGACAATCTGTCCGCTGTAACCGGCTATGTAACCCAGCTTGCCATCTTTCCGCACGATCACCACGCCAAACATCTTGCCCTGGGCTATCTCTGCCTGAAAGTTAGCATCCACCGCGCCCTTTGCAAAGGTCTGCTCTTTGTCGCCACGCAGATATGCCGCCAGTTGCGCAATCGCCAAACGACAGAGCGCATCCGGCTCGTAGTAGAACGGATTGTTCAACCTGACCGGTGGCTGCATGGATGTATCGAGCGGATGGGATATCATTGTATCGGAAATGTAATGTCGAAAACGGGAGAAACAAAAGAGAAAAAAACTGAGCCGACCCATAAGGCCGGCTTGTCTGTTAAGTGTGTAAGATGTCAAACGAAAAGACGCTGAGGGAAGAGGATCAGAGCGAAAAGCGCTTCTTCATCTCTTCGTAAAGCGGAAGGGCCACTGCCTTAGCGTCAGGATGAGGAGCACCCGTAGTGCCTAAGGCACGCAAATCAAAGAAATGCTTCCAGTCTGAAAGGAAGGCTGTATGAACCAACTCCGTGTTGGTATCCAGCGGCAACACCACGCGGGCTTCCTGAGGCTTACGCCCCAAAGCAGTCAGATTGAGGTAAGCATGCTCAGCAGCTAAGTTGGCAAAGAGCCAGTTGTCGGCAGCATCGACCTCACCAGCGACAACTTTCTTGGTCAAAGCCAGGAAAGCGTCATCATTGAGACTTACCGTACCCTGCTTGACCGTCGACGTCCACGCACCGTCGGGCAGTTCTTTCACCCATTGCGGCAGGTTGATGGTGATCTCTGCCCCGAATTTCTCCTTTGAGTAATTGCAGTAACGTGTACTCTGCTCTGCCATGGAGTTGACGCGATGACGGTTGAACTCGCGTGTGATCGCTACCTGAGTGGTGAAATGAACCGTGACGCGGCGCTCATGATGAACCGCTGGCTCACAGAGTTCCTTGAGGTCGTCCATACGTCCGTTCTCCACCAGCACACGCAGGTTGGTGGTGACGTAGGCCTTTCCATCCTCCATGTTGACATGTGTGAACCGGTTATGGCGATAGAAGTCTGTACGGTCGTCGTGCTCGTCGAGCGTCAGATAGATAGTGGCGTGCTCAAGCATTGCCGTATGCTTGCTGGCGATCATGCGCTCCACAAACGGGCGCGCCGAGTCGGTAGTCTGGTGATTTTCACTCTTGTAGCACACTCTGCCGCAGCGCTCCACCTGACGGTAGACGCCGTCCGTGCCGGGTTGCTGCTCCCATATCTCGAAAGAAGGTTGATTGATCTTCATGTTTTTGTCGTTTTGCTTTTGGCTGCAAAGTTAAGAAATAATATTGAAACGCATCGGTGTATTCCGTCTGAAAGTGAAAGTTTTCAGCCGTTGTCTGTCTCGCGCTTGATGTTTCTGGGATGATGCAAAAGGATTTCCTGCCGCAGCAACTCGTCGTCCATGTGGGTATAGATCTCTGTTGTGCCGAGGTCAGCATGTCCGAGCAGTTCCTGGATGATGCGCAGATCGGCCCCACCCTTGAGCAATGCCGTCGCGAAGGAGTGGCGGAGCGTGTGTGGTGAGATGGTCTTCTTGATGCCCGCAGCCTCAGCCTGACGTTTCACCATAATCAGAATCATCGTACGCGTGAGGTGGTGTCCGCGTCGGTTGAGAAAGACGTAGTCCTCCTCACCGGGCTTGATTTTCATCTGTCGGCGGTCATCGAACCACAGTTCCAACTCATGGATAGCGCGTTCCGAAATAGGCACCAGTCGTTGCTTTCCGCCTTTTCCGTTGACGCGGATGAAGCCTTGTGGCAGGAACAGGTCGCTGAGCTTGAGGTTGGTAAGCTCCGAGACACGCAGACCGCAAGAGAAGAACACCTCGATGATGGCGCGGTTGCGGTGCCCTTCATTGCTGGTCAGGTCGATACTGTTCTCCAAAGCATCCACTTCCTCGGTGGACAGATACTCCGGCAAGTGCTGTGGCAGATGGGGAGACTCCAACAGTTCTGTCGGGTCAACATCAAGATAGCCATCCAAGACTAAATAACGATAGAACGAGCGCACACCGCTGAGGATGCGTGCCTGCGACTTTGCGCTGATGCCATGATCGGAAAGCATCGCTGCGAAATGCTCCAGATCTTCGAGCTTTACGCTCAGCGGATCGAGCTTTTCTTGCTCTAAGTAGCCCAACAGCCAGTCAAGGTCATGCTTATAGGCCTCAACAGTATTGGGCGAATAGCCTCGCTCCAGCTTCAGATAACGTAGATAATGCTTTGTTAATTCCACATTCGTTTCTCCCTCAACCATTCATCACTCAACATTCATCACTCAACACTCTGATAATGGTCAGTCCATCACGCACGGGCACGATGACCTTTTCCACTCTTTTGTCGTCGCGCACGTGATCGTTGAATGCCCGGATACCAAGCGTCTGATGATCGTGATCATAGCCCGGGTCGATGACGTGTCCGTCCCACAGCGTGTTGTCGGCGAGGATGATACCTCCGGGATTCATCAGTGGCAGGATCGCCTCGTAGGTTTCCACATAGCGCCGTTTGTCGCCGTCGACAAATGCCATGTCGAAGGTCACACCTAAACGAGGCGCTTCCACGCAGGCATCGCCGATGCGGAAGTCTATCCACGGCGACACTGCGCTGCCCTCAATCCACGGGCGGGTGAAGTCCTCCATCTCGTCGTTGATCTCAAAGGTGAAGAGCTTACTGCCGTCCACGCCCGCCTCGCGCAGTCCCTCAGCCATACAGATAGCAGAGTAGCCCGAGAACGTGCCGACCTCCAGCACATACTTTGGTCGCTGCATCAGCACGAGCATCTTCAGTAGTCTCCCTTGCAGATGTCCGCTTTGCATACGCCCGTGGATGGTATGGATGTTCGTGGCGCGATAGAGCCGATAGAGGTATTCGTCTTCCGGATCGCTGTGGTTGACGATATAGTCGTCGAGCTGTTGCGTGTCGGTCATGCCTTGTCGCTTTGGTGTGCGAGGATGCCACGGATCGCCAGCTCATAGCTTTGCAGACCAAAGCCACAGATGACGCCGAGACAGCCTGCCGAGATCATCGAGTGATGGCGGTACTCTTCACGCTGGTGCACGTTGGAGATATGCACCTCCACCGTGGGACAGCGCAGCGAACGGATGCAGTCGAGCAGTGCGATACTCGTGTGGGTATAAGCACCGGCGTTGAGTACGATGCCGTCGTAGTCGAAGCCTACCTGTTGCATCTTGTCGATGAGTTCGCCTTCTATGTTGCTTTGGAAATAGTCGATCTGCACGTCGGGGAACAGTGCTTTCAGTGTGGGCAGATAGCTCTCAAACGAGTTCTTGCCGTAGATACCCGGCTCGCGCACACCGAGCAGGTTGAGGTTGGGTCCGTTGATAATCTGTATCTTTCTCATAGTTTTCACTTTTCAGTACTGCAAAGATAGTGAAAACGAGTGGAATACGAAAATAAAGCTTGAGCTTTATTTTCGTATTCCCAAGTGCATCCTATCTTATTCAAAGCTACAAGCCGATAAGAGTACAACCACAAATTCATCAAAGACCAAGCGACTTGAAGAAGAAAGCCTCCACGCCTGTCACCGCTTGCCTATGACAGAAGCAACGAAGCTATTGGATAGTTGAGTCCATATATATTGCCGCTCTGTAAGATCTTTGCATGAAGTGCTGGTGAGATGCTGGTGATGTTCACCGCGTCTCACCATTTTTATTGTCGTTTTCTTTGCCATTCCACTTGTTTGCGCTATCTTTGCAATACAATGTCACAACCATCATCCATACAAGCCCTGCAACAACAACGGCTGCTGTTGCAGTTGGAGTATCAGACCGAGCGTGAGGCTTTCCGCAAGCAAGCCGACACCATGGGCATGGCACGCCGCGTCAAGCGTGGCGATGCCTGGTATCCCATACGAGTAGGTAAGAGCTATTACAACTCGCTCAACCAATTTGCGTTGGAGGTCTACCGCACTGCTGACGAAGGCATTGAGCACAACTTCGAATACGGCAAGCCCGTGGTATTCTTCCGCATGGAGGAGAGCAAGGGCAACGACAAGGCCGAGGCTACCGCCAAGATGAAGACGAAGCTCTTCGGCTTAACGGGTACGGTATCGTATGTCGACGGCGACCGCATGGTGGTGACCATCCCTGAAGGTCATGCGCTCGACGTGCAGAGCTGCGAAGTGCCCGTGGGCGTACAGCTCTCGTTCGATGAGACCAGCTACCGCACGATGTTCGATGCCCTCGACCGTGTGATGCGCGCCAAGAGCGGGCGACTCGCCTATCTGCGTGATCTCTTCTACAGTCATGTGCCGGCCCAGCGCTTCCACTTCGGTCCCATGCGCTTCCCATGGCTCAATGCCACGCAGGAGCATGCTGTCAACGAGGTACTCTGCGCTAAGGATGTCATGGTGGTACATGGACCTCCGGGTACTGGCAAGACCACAACACTCGTTGAAGCCATCAACGAGACGCTTATGCGCGAGAGCCAGGTGCTCGTCTGCGCACAGAGCAACATGGCTGTAGACTGGATCTGCGAGAAACTCGTAGACCGTGGCATCAACGTGCTGCGCATCGGCAACCCGTCACGTGTCAACGACAAGATGCTCGGCTTCACCTACGAACGGCGCTTTGCCGACCATCCCGACTATCCGCAGCTGTGGGCCATCCGCAAGGCAATGCGTGAATTGCGCAAGAGTAAGCATGGCCGCGACGAGAAATATCATCAAAAGCTGGAGCGGCTGAAGAGTCGCGCTACCGAACTGGAGATCCGCATCAACGCCGAGCTCTTCGGTGAGGCGCGCGTCATTGCGTCCACACTTGTCGGCTCGGCCAGCCGTTTGCTTGAGGGCATGAAGTTCTCCACGCTGTTCATCGACGAAGCAGCACAGGCTTTGGAGGCTGCATGCTGGATACCTATGCGGCGTGCCGGACGCGTGATCCTTGCCGGTGACCATTGTCAGCTGCCGCCCACGGTGAAGAGCATTGCCGCTATGAAAGCCGGACTCGGCAAGACGCTTATGGAGCGTATCGTGGAGAACAAGCCTGAGTGTGTCTCGCTCCTACAAGTGCAGTACCGCATGAACGACGCCATCATGCGCTTCAGCTCCGACTGGTTCTATGGTGGTAAGGTGGAGAGCGCACCACAGACAGCCCACCGTGGCATCCTCGACTACGACATACCGATGGAGTGGATCGACACGTCGGACATGGAAGTAGGCCCCGACGAGCCCAACTTCCGTGAGCAGTTTGTCGGTGAAAGCTTTGGCCGCGTCAACAAAGGCGAGGCGTTGCTCACGCTCAACACGCTGCGCGACTACTATACCAAGATCGGCAAGCAGCGTGTCCTTGACGAGCAGATCGACGTAGGTGTCATCTCGCCCTACCGTGCACAAGTGCAGTATCTGCGCGGACTCATCAAGCGCGACGCTTTCTTCAAACCCCTCCGTCATCTCGTCACCGTCAACACCGTCGACGGTTTCCAAGGCCAGGAACGCGACATCATCCTCATCTCCATGGTGCGTGCCAACGACGACGGACAGATCGGATTCCTCCGCGACCTGCGCCGCATGAACGTGGCCATCACCCGTGCCCGCATGAAGCTCATCATCCTCGGCAATGCCGCCACGATGACGAAACACCCGTTCTATAAAAAGCTCTTCGACTATGTGCAGGGGCTGAAAGAAGAATAACAACCAGACTATGCACAAATAATTTATCTTTTTTCTCCAAACGAACAGTATGGTAATATTATTACAAATAATAAGGCATTACCCCCCACGTATCTACTTATATATCGCGGATAGGCAATGACCGTTTCACGAAATGTATATCATATAGATTATTCATACACATATTCCTCTTCTATTTTTAATTTAGCTTTTCTAAAAGATACCCCTTTCCCTTTAACAAAGGAATCAAACCATCTTTTCCAAAGAGATGTCGTTCTCCCACAATGATCAAGCATGGATTTTCTTGGATCAATTTGTCTATTCTTGGCATCCATTTCTTATTTCTCTCTGAGATGGAATGCCTATAAATAATACTGTCTTCAAGATATGAGTTAAGTTTATCAAGCCCTTCTTTATCACTGTTCACATAATAATTATGCAATGAATTATGAAAGTTCTTATAATTCGTATTTATAGAATTAATTTGTGTAATCTTTTCGTAGAGCAATCTTGCCTGTTCTTTTAAAGACTTAGAAAATTCTAACGTATCTGTCAAAATAGTGACATTAGATAACATCTGATCGACATAAGATTCCAAGCACATTGTTTTTTTACCACATAACGTTGCATACTCATAAACACATTGATCCACACTTTTGGCATTCATTGAGTCTGCATAAAGAGTGAATGGTAAGCGGAGTGTCCAGTAGGCCGGCTTATATATTGAATAATTCGTTGAGGGATACTGTCTATTTAAATATTCATCTACCACTTGGTAATGAGTTCCTTGCAGAAGACTATTGTATGTGATTCCATAGGGCATTGTATTTAACGAGTCAGGCCTATCGGTATCCATTAATATTTTTGCAGCTTCTACACAATCGTTAATAACTAAGGAATCCTTTAAATTCTTGTTCGTTTCCGTGATTACAACTTGTATGTCATTAAAGACAACTTGAAGTTTTGGAAAAATACTCTTTAATTCTTCTATGGTATACCTATGTCCGTCCCCGTGCATACTCCCCAATATATAGGATGTAGGTTTCCCAGTATTGGTCACCCTAAACAATAATCCCTCATCGTCAGAAGTAGGACTGTATGATATACATGATGCAAACAATATGAAGAATAACAAGACCAAGAGATCTTTTAATAAGAAATGAGACCTTGTCATATGCTTATCATTTATTATCAGAGCTATCTAATCCAAGCACAACATTATTACCTTTTCCCCTTATTGTTTTGACACATTATTTGGAGACCTAATTTAAATCCTGTAGCACCATCATCTGTATCCGTGAGTACTGAATTATACTGTCTACTACATAAAGGACAAGTACTCGCATCCCCCGTATGGACAGCTTCACCATATACCACAACCTCATCTAAATAACCACCATCATAAGTGTACTGACCATAACAATACACTGTGGGAAGTGTGCCCCCAAAATAAATATTGTTATCGGTTCCTTGGCAGCTCGCAACATTTTCCTTAATTCTTATTTTTCTCATACTAAAAAGTTTGTTGCAAATATACGCTCTTTTTCGTTATTATTTCTATTTACTACACACTACTTGTTCATATTTAACATCTTTTGTCACGTAAAGAATAGACGATCCTTTTATATTTATTATCTTTGTAAACAAATAGAAGATATAATATGGGATATCTACACATTGATACAATACTTGATAAGTTCGTTATGGATCATTATAGCCAAATTCCTTCTGATTTACTTTACGGGAAAAATGGCTTAATGGTCTATTATGCTTATTATGCCTCACTCCATAATAAAAAAGATGCCAAAATCTACAAAATGATATCGGATGATATTATAGACAACACATCTAATGCTTCTCTTAGTATCTTAAATGGTGGACTGGTTGGAACAGGCATATGTTTAGACTTCATTTTATATTATTTATTTCCTGACAATTCTGATTATGTGTTGGAAGAAATCGACCAAGAGATTTACAAGCAAAGTAGCAGCATAGAGAGCAGTGATAAAATAAATTTGAACTTAATTATAGAAATTGCATTATACATTGCCTTAAGACTAAGTCACGGCTTAAAGAGCAGACCGAAAAGATCGATTTTTACAAATCGTATAATCGACTTAGTAGAGTTTATATATCATAGACTAACTATCTCGTATTTTGAAGAAAGCATCCCCTTCGATTTGTTTAACCATCTTTATTACTTTATATACACATTATCTAAATTGACTAAGTTAGGTATTAATTCTGTTCGTAACGCAAAGATCTTAGGTGAGATAGGATTTGTTATTAACATTCCACGTCTACATGCTAATAAATTAGAGCTACTTCTTTTTGCTATTTTAATTAATAGAACAACAAATTTTCAATTAGATGTTTGGAAAGATATTCAATCCGACCTCATTCGTACAATAAGTATTGATAAAATCATGAGCAAGGAAATGCGTGAAAAGCAAATATATTTTCGCAATGGTAAATCAGCAATATATCTACTTATGCTTTTATGCAATAAAGCATCTGATTCTATCATTTTCCCATTAACGAAAAGCGATTATTTCAACTTAATATCTAATCATTTTAAAGAAGGCCTCATGTCTAGAAAGCTATATCCAACAGATAAAGATCAATTGGGACTAAATAGTTATTGGGGGATGAAGTTGTTATCGGATTTTCTATAATATCATTTGAAGTTTATGAAAAAGTATGACTTTTCAAATATTACATTTATCATACCTATCCGTATTGACTCTACGATACGTTTAGAAAATCTATTGATCACAATAGGTCTTTTAAATAGATGGCGGGCTAATATTTTAATAGTTCATGCAGATAGATATGATAACCATTTCATAACTAAACTATTTCCTAAAAAGCAAAATATAAAATATGTATTCTATGAAGACAGAGATTATGTCTTCTTTCGCACACATTATATTAATGTATCTATTATTGAATGCAAAACTCCATATGTTGCAGTTTGGGATGCTGACGTAATCGTCAGTCCTCAACAAATACAAGAATCGCAAAAAGCTCTTATGCATGAGAGATTTGACGTATCATATCCGTATGACGGTGAATTTCTTAATGTAGACAAGATATTGAGAGAAGAGTTTATCCAAAGCCAAAATATTAAGAGCTTACATGCTTACAAAGATTATATGAAACCTTTATATGGTGGAATTGTGTATGGAGGTGGATTTATTATTAGCAGAGATAAATACATTGCCAGTGGTGGAGAAAATGAAAAATTTTACGGGTGGGGATCAGAAGATTCTGAAAGATATAAAAGATGGAGTATTTTGGAATATAAAATTCATAGATCAGCTGGTCCTATGTTTCATTTATACCATCCTCGTGACCTAAATGGAAAATTTAGATCAGAACTTCAATTTCGGCTATGTAACTATTTCCTATCAATGACAGCCAATAGTAGCAAAAGGGAAATATTAAAAGACAATGAAAAAGAAGATTTATAAACAAAGTCTTTATCTGTTTCAGAAAACTGATAGATAGGAAATTTAACTTCTTACTTGTCTGACAAACAATAGTTTTACGTGTATGAACAAACTCTTGACATTCTTGAAGCAGTGGACGCTGGTGGTCGCGCTGTGCGTGGGCTCCTTAGTCTATCTGCTCTTCTCCGAGATACCCGTGTTGGAACCTATAGGCGACTTCATGGGACCAAAGTTAGTAGCGCTGTTGCCCTACGTCATCTTCCTCATTCTCTACGTCACTTTCTGCAAGATACAAGTAAAGGAGTTGCGACCCCGTACGTGGCATTTCATCTTGCAGGGGATCCGCGTCGCGCTGTCCGCCATCTGCGTCGTACTGGTAGCCATTGCGCCTTCGGCAGGCTGGAAGTTGATCTTTGAAGGCATGTTCATCTGCTTCATCTGTCCCACGGCCGCTGCCGCACCGGTGATCACCGAGAAGCTTGGTGGAAGCATAGAGTCGATGACCGTGTACATTCTTATCGCCAACTGCGTCACCTCAGTCATCATCCCGCTCTTCTTCCCTATGGTGGAGAAGAGTGCTGACATTAGTTTTCTCTTTGCCTTTCTGATGGTACTCAAGCGGGTGTTCATCGTGCTCATCGTACCGCTGTGCCTGGCCCTGCTCACACGACGCTACTTGCCGCATGTGGCCAAATGGATTCGCGACCGCCGCAATCTCGGCTTCTATCTGTGGAGTTTCAACCTCTCCATCATCATGGGACTGGCCATGCAGAGCATTCTCCACGCCCCCGTGTCTGGCATCACGCTGGTAGCTCTGTGCGTCATCCCATTGTTCATCTCTGTCTTCCAATTCGGTTTGGGCAAGCTCGTCGGCGCGCACTACGACGACAGCATCAGCGCCGGACAAGCCTTAGGACAGAAGAATACGGTGGTAGGCATTTGGCTCACGCTGACATTTCTCAACCCCTACGCTGCCATTGCGCCCTGCGCCTATGTGGTGTGGCAAAACCTTATCAATGCCGTACAACTCTGGGTGAAGGAGAAATACGGAGCGCTGAAGTGGTAAGAAACCCTCCCCGCCTCCCTAAAAGGGAGGGAGAGAGCATCAACATATTCGTGATATTCTTTATGCCATCCTATAGACTCGGATGATCTGTCCGTCGTTGTCTTGCTGACTCTCCAGCTCTATTCCTTCGGGCAACAGTGGCGCACGCACACCGGCAGCGAGCGTGACGGGAGCTGTCTCCACGCGTATCTCGTCCCACAACCCACGGTCGAGGAAAGCCTGCAAAGTCTGAGCACCACCTTCGACAATCAGACTCTGCTTGCCCTCGGAATAGAGATATTCGAGGACGCTGTCGATGTCGTCGAAAGCCCGGAAGCCCTCGGGAACACCCTCACAATGATGCGTCAGCACGAGACGCTCGGGATCGCGACCGGCCCACAGACGTACGTTGAGCTGAGGATGATCACCATCGAATGTATGCCGACCGACGAGGATAGCATCGTTCTCCGCCCGCAATTTATGTACAAGCATCTGAGTGAACGGCGACGAAAGAGCGACTTGTCGGCCGCCCTCACCGCTGATGAAACCATCGGCAGACTGTGCCCATTTCAACAGAATGTAAGGACGATGATGCGTATTGAACGTGATGAACCGCTTGTTCAACGCCAGACACTCCTGCTCCAACACGCCGACAGTAACCTCAATGCCCGCGTCGCGCAGTTTCTTCACGCCACGTCCCTGCACCTTGGCAAAGGGATCGATGCATCCGCAGACCACACGACGCACATGCTTGCTGATGATCAGGTCGGCACACGGTGGCGTCTTGCCCCAGTGACTGCAAGGTTCCAACGACACGTAGACAGTGGCTCCGCCGAGCAGTGCCTCGTCCTCCGGTTTCACGGAAGCGAAGGCGTTGACCTCAGCATGTCCCTCACCACAGCGCACATGGTAGCCCTCACCGATGATGCGGCCGTCGCTGCTGACAATCACCGCACCGACCATAGGATTCGGCTTGGCGTTCTGTCGTCCGTTGACGGCGAGCTCCAGGCAGCGCCGCATGTATTTTTCATCTGTTTCCCTGTTGATTTCTTCTGTGTTCATAGTCCGAAATGCTATTCTTTTATTATCTTTGCACTATGACTTATCAGCAATTATGGCATCAGCTCACGCCTCTCTACGCCGTAGAGGAGGCGCAAACCATCACCCGACTGGTGTTGGAGACGACCTTTGGCTTCAGCCTCACTGACCTTGTCTGTGGCAAAGTTAGTGAATTATCGGCAGACGACGAAATAAAGCTGCATGAAATATGGCAGCGGCTGGAGGCCGGCGAGCCCGTACAGTATGTGCTCGGCGAAGCCGACTTCTACGGTCGCTCATTCCGTGTGGCACCCAGCGTGCTCATCCCGCGCCCTGAGACCGAAGGCTTGTGCCGTCTGGTCTTGGACGGCCTACCCGCCGTTGCGCATGTCCTCGACATTGGCACTGGTTCGGGCTGCATCGCCATTACTGTTGCTTTGGAAGCCACGCAAGCCCAAGTGGAAGCCTGGGATATCAGTGACAAGGCCTTGCGACAAGCGCGAGACAATGCCCTTCGCTTAGGTGCGCAGGTGCTCTTCCGACAAAATGATGTACTGGCGGAGGCGAAAAAAGATGTGCTGGCGGAAGCGAAAGGAAATATGCTTTCGGAAGCGAGAAAAGGAGAAGGAAGTGAAGAAGTCTACCTTTACGACTGCATCGTCTCCAACCCGCCTTACATCGCCGAAAAGGAGCGCACGAAGATGGCGCGCAACGTGCTCGACTACGAGCCGTCGACAGCACTCTTCGTGCCCGATGACGATCCTCTGCGCTTCTACCGTGCTATCGCTGAGCTGGGGCTGCGACGACTGCGATCTGATGGCCGTCTCTGCTTTGAGATCAATCCGCTCTATGCCGAGGCGCTCAGCAGCCTGCTGGTCTCTTTAGGCTATGAAGCGGTGACGATCCTCGTCGACGACTACGGCAAACAGCGATTCGCAACTGCAAGAAAGCGAAGATCGCTTCTATAAAGTCTATAAAATCTATAAAAGGAAACCGACCATGATCAACGAGGAAACCGCGCGAGCCACGGCAAAGCTCGCCGCCCTCTGTGCCAAAGCCGAGCACTGCACGGGCGAGATGGACAAGAAACTGCGGCAGTGGGGCATCAGCGCCGAAGACCGGCAAACGGTCATCGACTATCTCGTGACCAACCACTATGTCGACGACAGCCGCTATACCGAGGCTTTCGTCGAAGACAAGATACGCTTCAACCAATGGGGACGCCGCAAGATCGAGCAGGCACTCTACGCCAAAGGCGTGTCGGCAGATGTCTACACGCCTGTGCTCGACCGTGTGCCCGACAGCGCTTATCTCGAACAATTGAAACCGTTGCTCCGCGCCAAATGGCCGACCATCAAGGCCGACAGTGACTACGAGCGCAGCATGAAGCTCATCAAGTTTGGCATGGGACGAGGCTATTCGCTCGACCTCATCCGGCAGTGCATCGACAGCGTGAGCGAGGAAGATCTCGACGGCGATGACGAGTTGGATTGACCGTCTGCTCGATTTCGTCATGCCACGCTTCTGCCCGATCTGTGGGCGACGGCTGTCTCTCAACGAGCCTCAGCTCTGCTCGTCCTGCCTGCTCGAACTACCCTACACGGGATTTCTGGAGCGTCCTTACGACAATCTGATGGTCGACAGGCTCTATGGCAAGATACGGAACTTCGAGCGCGGTGCTTCTTTATTTTATTATATGTATGACGACCGTCGCAACTTCCTCTTTGACCTGAAATACCACGACCGCCCCGAGATGGGACTTTGGCTGGGGCAAGAGGCTGGCCGACAAATGCTGCGGACGGGCTTTCTCGACGGCATCGACGCGATCATACCCGTGCCGCTGGCATATTCGAGACTGCGACAACGGGGCTACAACCAAAGCGAGATCATCGCGCAGGGCATCAGTGAGGTCACTGGCGTACCGGTTCTCACTCACGCAGCGCGCCGCACGACGTTTGCCAAGAGTCAGACCCGGCTAAGTACTATGCAACGCTTTGAAAACGTGAAAGACGCTTTCCAGCTCGTTGATGCCGACGCGATCCGCCACCGCCACGTGCTCATCGTCGACGACGTAGTCACCACAGGAGCCACCACCACGGCACTGGCCTCTCAACTCTCCACGGCGGGCGACGTGCGCATCAGCGTCTTCTCGCTGGCTATCGTCAAGCAGCATCATCGTTAAGACAAAGGGAAAATGCTACATACAAAACAGCAACAGGAAGTCCTATATATATAATTAGGTGTATCGTTCAACTTTAATATCAACATATCATGAAACAGATTGCAACCAACAACGCTCCGGCAGCCATCGGCCCATACAGCCAGGCCATCCAAGCCGGCAACTTCGTTTTCGTCAGTGGACAACTTCCCGTGGACCCAGCTACAGGTGAGTTCGCACAGGGAGGCATCAAAGAGCTCACGCGTCAAAGTCTTACCAACATCCAGCACATCCTGAAGGAAGCCGGACTGACCATGGCCGACGTGGTGAAGACAACTGTCTTCCTGGCCGACATGGCTGACTTCACCGACATGAACAGCGTCTATGCTGAGTTCTTCCAGGCTCCCTATCCTGCCCGCTCAGCTGTCGCCATCAAGACATTGCCGAAAAACGCGCGCGTCGAGATCGAATGCATCGCAGCAAAAGCATAAATATAAGCCAAGCAGTGTGCCCAACTATGGGTACACTGCTTTTTTGTTCTCTCAAAACGTCACATAGGGCTCCAGTCGCTTGATCTCTTCCGGCGGGAAGTCCTTGCTGAGTCTCAGATCATTCAGACTATGAATTGGCCCACGCAACCGACGATAGTCCACGATAGCCTTAGCCTGGTAATAGTTGATATAGGGATGGCGCTTCAGTTCGCCCAATGTCAGCGTGTTCACGTTCAGTTTATGCACATCGCCCAACGCTATCTTCAAATAGGGAATGGCTGCCTGTGGGAATTCGTCGTCGATCTCCTTCAACTGGCTTTGTGAAACGAAGCCACCTAAGCGGTCACGATAGCTGATGATGCGGCGAGCCCAGTACGAGCCGATACCCGGCACGCGTTTCAGCATATTGGTGTCGGCGAGGTTCAGGTTCACGTGTTCTGTTGCGCAGAGTTTATGAGGATAGTCATAGTGCCGGGTGGTATCGCTTTCAGCGCGCATCGTCCGTGTCGTCCCACCTCCGTATCCTCGCCTTTCGTATCCGTAATAGTCTGCCGCCGGCTGATAGTCACTACTGATACGGATGTAGGGTGCCAGTTCCTCGTATTGTTTCTTTGTCAGTCCGTAGAGCCGTGCAAAGTCTTCCTTCCTGCTGTAGACGCCGCCTGCCGCCCGATATTTATAGATGCTGCGCACCTGCCAGGGTTGCAGTCCCAGTCTCAGCAGCTCGGTACTGTCGGCTGTGTTCGGGTCAAAGGCGAAGAGAGCATGATGAGCCACGGGCTGGGCATAAGTCAGATTGCCTTTCCGATCTATTGTCGCCACGGCTGTAGCGTCTTCGCCTGGCGTCATTTCCGAGCCGTCACCGCCCACAAAGATCATCAGAAGCATACCTACCAAGGCCAGTGACAGCAGAAAGATCATCACCAGCCTGTCGTTATGATTATAGATATAGTGTTTGTTCTTCATCATACTTCCGTTTACTGATTAACCGCAGCATAGTCTCTCCGTGCCGCTTCCTGCTTGCAAAAATACGGTTTTATCTCTTACATTGTCATTCATAATGGCAAAAAGATGGAAAGAAAATCAATATCAGTAGCAATACTTATTGGTTTTGACAGTTCACGCCCTCGTTTCATCCTTTGCAGTATTATCATCAGCTCACGCCCTTCTTTCGTCCCTTGCAGCATTTCACTCCTCTCTCCCCTTGGAGAGGGGAACGGGGGTGAGGCTCCACTTTGCAACCCGGTTGCACGCCAATCTTCTTACCTTTGCACCCAGAAACATAAAATGAAGAAAGCGATGAACAAGAAACTGCTGAGAATCATTCTGTCTGCCGTGCTCCTGTTGGCTGCATGGCTCGTGACCCGTAATATAGCGATGCCCGTATGGGGACAACTGTTAGTATTCCTCGTTCCCTACCTCATCGTAGGCTACGACGTACTTGGCGAAGCATGGGAAGGCATCCGTGAGGGCGACCCGTTTGACGAGGACTTCCTCATGGCGGTAGCCACCATCGGTGCCCTGCTCATCGGCTTCCTCCCCGGTGCCGAACCACAGTTTCCCGAGGCTGTCTTCGTGATGCTGTTCTTCCAGGTCGGTGAACTCTTTGAGGACTATGCCGAGGACCGCAGCCGCGAGTCGATCACCAAGCTCATGGACATTCGTCCCGACACCGCCAACGTAGAGCGCGGAGGTCAGGTCACCGTCGTAGCACCCGCTGACGTGAAGGTCGGCGAGACCATCGTGGTGAAGCCTGGCGAGAAGATCCCACTCGACGGCACCGTCATTGAGGGCAGCTCCAGCCTCGACACAGTAGCCCTCACCGGCGAGAGCATACCGCGCGGCGTGGACGTTGGCGGTGAGGTCATCTCCGGCTGCGTCAACATCTCCGGCGTGCTGCGCATCAAGACCACGAAGAGTTTCGGTGAGTCCACAGCCTCGAAGATCGTAGACCTCGTAGAGAACGCCAGTGCCAATAAGTCGCGGAGCGAGACGTTCATCACCCGTTTTGCCCATGTCTACACGCCCGTCGTGGTGTTCATGGCGCTTGCCCTGGCCTTCATCCCGCCTTTCTTCGCCCCGAGCTATGCCGACGCCTTCGGCACGTGGCTCTATCGTGCGCTGACCTTCTTGGTGGTCAGCTGTCCATGCGCCTTGGTCATCTCGGTGCCTCTGACGTTCTTTGGCGGCATCGGCGGAGCGTCGCGTCGCGGTATTCTCATCAAAGGCGGCAACTACATGGATGTCCTTGCACGCTGCTCCACGGTGGTTTTTGACAAGACCGGCACGCTGACCAAGGGTGTCTTTGCCGTTGATGCCGTACACCCCGACCGGATGGATGCCAATGAACTGCTCCATCTCGCCGCCCACGTAGAGCGTTTCTCCACCCACCCCATCGCCGCGGCGCTGCGCCAAGCCTACCCCGACGAGCACGACCACTGCCGCGTCGAGAACATCGAAGAGGTGGCAGGCTATGGTGTGCAGGCCATGATCAACGGTCACCGCGTCTGCGTGGGCAATGAGAAGATGATGCGCAAGGTAGGTGCCGAGGTGCACAGCTGCGTGAAATGCCAGGGACATGTGGGCACCGTGGTGCATGTCGCCATCGACGGAAGCTACGCCGGACATGTCGTCATCTCCGACCAGGTGAAGCCCGACGCCCGTGAGGCGGTGACCAGCCTGAAGCGTCTTGGCGTACAGCGCACGGTGATGCTCACCGGCGATCATGAGCAGGTGGGAATGTTCGTAGCCGACGCACTCGGTCTCGACGAATATCATGCCGGACTGCTGCCTGCCGACAAGGTGGAGCATGTAGAGCGTTTGCTGCATGAGAAACCAGCGGGAACAAGTCTTGCCTTTGTCGGTGACGGTATCAACGACGCACCTGTCTTGGCACGCGCCGACGTAGGCATCGCCATGGGAGCCTTGGGCAGTGACGCTGCCATCGAGGCCGCCGACGTGGTGCTCATGGACGACAAACCGTCGAAGATCGCCGTAGCCATCCGCGTGGCACGCCACACGCTGCGCATCGCCCGCCAAAACGCTGGCTTCGCCATCGGCGTGAAGGCCGCCATCCTCGTCCTCGCCGCCTTTGGCTTGGCAGGCATGGGTCTCGCCGTCTTCGGTGATGTCGGCGTGATGGTCCTCTGCGTGCTCAATGCCTCACGGGCGTTGAGAGCGTAACAGAATAAGGAATTATATTCGTATTTTCCTTGACAAAAGTCTGTCAGGATTTCCTTTCATTCCAGAGAGGGAAAAAAGAGCTTTGAACGACCAAGCCATGGTCGAAAGAGGCAAAAAGCACGGTTTTTCACTCAAAATAGTGGAGTCATGCCATCAAAAAGCCTTTTTCTCACTATCAGAAAGGCGAGATGACACGATGAAAAAGGTCCTTTGACCAGAAATTCTCTAGAGAATTTCTGGTCAAAGGACCTTTTTGATAAGACCTCAAAATCATCGTTTTTCATACATCCTTATAAATCAACACATTACAAAAACGCTCAAAATTCGCAAAAAACAGACCGGGAAGCCTCTTGCTCGCTAAGATTGCATTCTCAGACCTCGTTTTTTGTCAGTTTATCCAACAAATAAAAAGAGCCCTTTCCTAACAAAGCCAAGCCCTTCCCTAACCCTCCCCAAAGGGAGGGAATTGCAATACCCTCAACATTGCTATGTCATAAGAGTGTTAGAATTTGGTCTAACGCTCCGCTACGCGGAATCAAGAAGATAAACGAATATAGAGAATATATAAGTTACGACTGTTATTCATGGTGTATCCCTTCCAGGGACATCTTACCTCTTTTGTACGATTCTTGCATGATTCTTGGACGATCGTTGCGTGTGGTTTGGAAATAATAGCGTAACTTTGCGGAGAGAAAATCCTAATATACATATTATATGAAACGACTTTTGACATTCGCCGCCACCATAGTCATGCTGCTGCCCACGCAAGCACAGAAGCAGCTCGGTGGCTATCCGATCACTCCCGTGACGTTCACCTCAGTGAAGGTGGCTCCCAACAGCTTCTGGGGACAAAGGCTCGAAGCCAGCCGCAAGGTCACCATACCACTCGCCTTCAGCAAATGCGAGGAGACGGGACGCTACAAGAACTTTGAACATGCTGCCGCACACCTCAAAGACCCGTCAAAGGTGTTTCCCGTCACGGGATACAGCTTCGACGACACCGATCCCTATAAAACCATTGAGGGGGCCAGCTACATCCTTCAGACCTATCCCGACGCTAAGCTGAAACGATATATCGACAGCGTGATCACCATCATCGGCAGCGCACAGGAGCCCGACGGGTATCTCTACACTGCCAGAACACAAAACCCGCAACATCCCCACGAGTGGGCTGGCGACAAGCGATGGTCGAAAGAAGAAGATCTCAGCCATGAGCTCTATAACCTCGGACACATGGTAGAAGCCGCCATCGCACACTACCAGGCCACAGGCAGCCGCCACTTTCTCGACATTGCCATCCGCTATGCTGACTGCGTCTGCCGTGAAGTTGGCCCTAAGCCGGATCAAGCCTGCGTGGTACCGGGACATCAGATTGCCGAGATGGCACTCTGCAAACTCTATCTCGTCACCGGACAGCGCAAGTATCTCGACGAGGCGAAGTTCTTCCTCGACTACCGCGGTAAGACGCAGGGACGGTCGGAATACTCGCAAAGCCACAAGCCGGTGGTTGACCAGGACGAGGCTGTCGGTCACGCCGTGCGCGCCGACTATATGTATGCGGGTATGGCTGACGTTGCCGCGCTCACCGGCGACACGGCTTACATCCACGCCATCGACCGCATCTGGGACAACATCGTCAGCAAGAAACTCTATATCACCGGCGGCATCGGTGCCACGAACAACGGTGAAGCCTTCGGCGCCAACTATGAGTTGCCCAATATGAGTGCCTATGCCGAGACCTGCGCCGCCATCGGCAACGTGTATGTCAACTATCGTCTCTTCCTGCTCCACGGCGAGTCGAAATACTACGATGTGCTGGAGCGCACGCTCTACAATGGTCTCATCAGCGGTGTGAGCCTCGACGGCGGCAAATTCTTCTATCCCAATCCGCTGGAGTCCATGGGACAGCACCAGCGCCAGCCGTGGTTCGGCTGCGCATGCTGCCCAAGCAACATCTGCCGTTTCATCCCCTCGCTGCCCGGATATGTCTACGCCGTGAAGGACCGCAACCTCTATGTCAACCTCTTCCTGACCAACAGCGCCACGATGAAAGTCGGAGGCAAAGAGGTAAAGCTGAGCCAGGAGACACAATACCCTTGGAATGGCGACATCGCGCTAAAGATTGAAGGTAACCGGGCCGGACGCTTCAACCTGAAGATACGCATACCGGGATGGGCCAAGAGCCAACCCGTGCCATCAGACCTCTATGAATATTCCGACGGAAAGCGACCTTCTTACTCCGTGCTTGTCAACGGCAAGAAGGTGGAAGCCGATCTGGAGTCTGACGGATACTATACCATCAACCGCACATGGAAGAAGGGTGACGTCGTACGTATCCATTTCGACATGGACGTGCGCACCGTACACGCGAATAATAAGGTGGTAGCCGACCGCGGACAGATCGCCGTAGAGCGTGGACCGCTGGTCTACTGCGCTGAATGGCCTGACAACAACTTCGACATCATGAGCATGCTCGTCAACCAAAGTCCGACGTTCGCTGCCGGAGAGAAGCCGATGGCTGCCTTCATCCCCGCTGACCGCCAAAAGCAGCTCACACTCTTCAAGACCCAAGACATCACCACACTCTCCACCGACGCCCAGCTGCTGGCCTACGACAAGCAGGGACGGCTGACCACAAAGGACGAGCGGCTGACGCTGATTCCGTATTTCGCCTGGTGCCATCGTGGCAGTGGCAACATGAAGGTATGGATGCCGCAGGATGTGCGCGCCACTCGTCCGGCCACACCGGCCACGCTGGCTTCGCAAGCCACCATTGCCTCGTCGACACCCTCAGCATCGATGAAGAGCATAGCCGACGGACTGGTACCTGCCGACGAGAACGACCGTTCGATACCTTATTTCCATTGGTGGCCGAAACAAGGAACTACGGAGTGGATCACCTACACCTTTAAAGAACCACAGCAAGTACAGTCCGCTACCGTCTACTGGTACGACGACCAGCCTTGGGGCGGATGCAAGGTCCCGGAGTCCTGGTACATCGAATATCAGGACGCACAAGGTCAGTGGCAGCCGGTGGCCGATGCCGACAGCTATCCTGTAAAGAAAGGACAGCCCTGCACCGTCCACTTCGCGCCCGTAAAGACGAAGGTGCTCCGTCTCAACGTCAAGCAGCCCGCGAAATATTCCTGCGGACTGTTTGAGTGGAGCGTGAAGTAACGTGGAATGGACCCACTCTAACTCTCCCTAAGAGGGAGAGAATGGTAATACCCATGCTATCGTTTTGGCAACGAAAAGGTAGAATGCCCTCTTTCGTCCCTTGCAGCATATCACTCCCCTCTCCCCTT
>R21__coassemble_905_pt1 | contig 22059 bp, 24 predicted proteins | sample R21__metabat2_high_PE_018 | metagenome-assembled genome bin R21
GGATGATAGGAGTATCTGACCATCTACAGAAAGAGGCTTGGATATACAAGGGAGACATTGTCGGGTTCTTTATGAACATCAACAAGAATATTCGGACAAAATCTATTTCCAGCCGGTGAGCCATGGGGTGAAGTTTCTTGGTATGTATGTCTATGCCTACCGAAAATATACCATCAACCGCACGATTGGCCGATTCATAGACAGAGTAAATCTTTGTCTGTCTGAATGCGAGAACGGCATGACGGAGATCCGGGCGGAATATTGGTGCCAGGTATTCAACTCCTATTTCGGGTTTCTCATGCAAGGAAATGAATACCGGAAACGAACCGAAATATTCAAGATGCTTACTCATGCGTGGTATACCTATTTCAACATAACAAACAGAAGGAAAGTAACAATTAAAAGAAAATACAAATATGACAAATGTGATTAAGAGCCGTATCTACGGCAAGCAGCCGCACGACATTTACACAGTGCTGTTCAACACGGACAAAGAGCAGGCTGACAGCGTGAACATCACGGTGCCGACACTGGACGACCTTTCGACGGCGTTGGGTGACAACTTCATTCCACAGGCAGAAATCAAACAGACGCTTGCTGACTTCGAGCAGGAGAGCGGCGTCAGCTTCTCGGACGAAGCAAAGAAAGACTTCGTCAAGGAGCAGGTGAAGAAAGCCATCACCGTTAACGACTCATCGCAAGGTGCTGGTTGCGTGAACAATTTTTATTTCGAGTATGGAGGACAAAAATTTCCGTACTGGTTCAATGCTTATGAGCGCACGGCCTTGACATCAGAGGCTACACAGTGGGCAAAGAAGTACGGCAAGTACAGAATTGACGCACGCAAGTATGGTGTGAGCTTCGAGATTGACTGCGACACGCTTCTCGACTGGCTCGGTCAGTTGAAGGATTACGCCATCAAGTGCTATAACAAGACTACTGACCACTTGCTTGCCGTGGATGCGCTAACGACCTTCGAGGAAGTGATAGCGTATGACTACAAGAGTGGCTATCCAGCTAATTTAGAGTTCAAGATATGAAGCTGAAAGGAGTATTTTGGAAAGAGGGCATCAACGGCCTCGGTGTCGGGCCTCAGTGGATGCGTCGTCTCGTTCCCTACAAGCGCAAGTTCGACCTCCCGGCGTGTGCCCATGACAGAGCTTATGACGTGGGTGGCAGTGAGGCGGACAGACTGCGGGCGGACAGGGCTCTGCTGGACGACATGCTGTCCCTTTGCACGAATGGCACGCAGCTTCTGTTTGCAGCCTTCTACTACTGTATGGTAAGAATTTTCGGAAGATTGTTTTTCCGCTACGATGAGTAGCAATGTTTCACATAAAAAGTAAAGATTATGAAAAAGTTATCAGATGTTTACAACCGTTTTGCCGGATGGCTCTGCTCCTTCGGCAGCGACAAGTACGTTCACCTTTTTGTGGGTCTGCTGATAGGCTTCTTTGCAAGTCTCATTTTTGCAGCCACAACGAAGAATGGCACGACGCTGGCCTATGCCTTCTGTGGCTTCCTTGCTGCATTCTTCATCATGCTCTTAAAGGAGGTCATCGACTTTTTCCGCGAGGGCGTGTTCGACAGCAAGGACTGGCTGTTTGGAACCATTGGCGGCATCATCGGTGCACTACTTTGGCTGATATGATTTGCAGAAAGAGTGAACTGAAGTACATTGAGCAGTTGCCCAGCGGAGAATGGGTGGTCAGATACGGTGTTGTGTCGGCCGGCCATGATCCTGCGGGCAACGAGCTCGTATCGTTCGCCTCCTCGGTATATCCGAAGAAGCCTACGATGGAACAGATCAAACGAAGCATATATAGGTACGCAATGGCCCATCTTGGCGATGAGGATATTCTTGAGACCGTTGCCAAACCAAAGATGTACCTGTACGCATATTATTGATACAAAGACAATGACTGAGAAATTATTTACTAATCATGTCGGTGGAGGCATGAGTACCGGTGCGAGAGGAACCTTTACCATATTGTTTGGGAACGAAGTCCTCGGCATGATGGTGGATATGAGGTGGGGATTACTTCTGATGGCTCTGCTCATTCTGGCAGACTACAGATATGGAATAGGAGAATCGCAGAAACGCTATGCGGCGGCTAAAGCTGCGGGCAATGAGATTCAGATGGAGCTTTACAAGGTGCACGGCTCACGGGCATGGAGGCGCTCGAGCAATAAGACCATCGACTATCTCATCCTGCTCACGGTGTGCGGATCTCTCGGCATGGCCATACTGGAGCCTGTCGGCATCTCTCATGTGTGGGGCTGCTGGCTTGGGGCGCTCATAGTCTTTCGCTGTGAGGTTTTCTCCATATTCGGGCACTTCTTCTTCCTTCGGGGTGTGACTATTGAGAAGCGCACATTAATGGGCTTTCTCAAAGCTTTGGTAGTCGCCTTTGCCAAGAAGAAAGATGAGGATGTCGGCTCAGCCATTGAAGAAGCTATTGACAAAACTGAGAAAGACAATGACAACAAGGGGAATAAGGAACAATAATCCACTCAATATCCGGAAGGGTAACGACTGGAAAGGTGAGGTGCCTGGCAAGGATGCTTCTTTCGAAAGCTTTCAGAGCATGGCCTATGGCTATCGTGCTGCCATCAAGTTGCTGCACACTTACTATATCAAGTACGGGTGTGACACTATCGGCAAGCTAATATCACGTTGGGCTCCGGCTAACGAGAACAACACAGAGAAGTACATTGCTACTGTCAGCAGACGCACCTCCATTCCGAGAGGAAGAAAGCTGAGCTGGAGCGAGGGTGAGATTTGCGCCATCGTCAGTGCCATGTCGTATGTCGAGAATGGAGTCCCGGCCAATGCTGATGACGTGAAGAAAGGCTGGGAACTTTCCAATCTTTGAAACATTGGAAAGAAATGGATAGGAAAGAATTTATTAATGAGACCAATAGCTGCCTTCGGACACTTTCTGAGTGCTTGCTTTCGTGGCAATAGCATGGTTGGCGTGGGTCGTAACAAAATAAAGCTATGGAAATTATTGTTGATAGAAAATGGAAGAAGAGTGCCTACACGATAGGCAATCTCTATGTGAACGGCAAAAGATTCTCAGACGGGAAGAACTACTGCAACACCCTTGAAGACGCTGATCGTGGGCTTCGTCAAGACATGAGCGTACAGACTCTGCTTATGATGAAGAAACCGCACGTAACGGCAATCCCTATGGGGAAGTACAAGGTTACGATTACTTATAGCCCTCGGTTCAAGCGAAACCTCCCTCTCGTGAATGACGTGAAAGCCTTTTCGGGCATCCGCATCCATCCGGGCAACACCGCAGAAGACACGGATGGATGTCTTCTTGTCGGGAGAAACACGGCTAAAGGGATGGTGAGCAATTCGAGGTATTGGTTTAACCTGCTCTACGCTGAAATCGACAAGGCGTTGAAGAAAGGCGAGAGCGTTAACATCGAGTTCAAATGAAGAAGATAGTCATTTCGTTGTTGGCCATCCTTATATCCTTTTTGTTGGGTATGTGGGTGGAGAGCAAAGTCCATAAGTGCAATACTGAGACAAATGTGGAGTTCGTAACAGAAAACCACTTTCAGCCAGTGGCAATTGATAGCAACATCATTCGCCACGATACAATTTGGCTCAGTAACAATCGGGTGAGAAATATTCCAGAAGTTGGCAACAAAGGCGTGGAAATTATTCCCATAGACACGGATAGTGTTTCGCACAACGCACAGTTTGTGTCCGTTCCAATCGCACAGAAGATTTACAGAGGCACCGACTATACCGCCTATGTGAGCGGTTTTCATGCTGGGCTTGACTCCATATCCTTCAGACACAGAGTAACCACCATCACGGTCAAGGAAAAGGCCAGGCGATGGAATATTGGTATATCGGGAGGCTACGGAATAACGCCTAAAGGCTTTCAGCCGTATGTCGGCATTGGTGTAACGTTTAACCTACTCAAATAGCTATGGGCAGAAAGAGATTGTACGTAGATAAGGAGCCGAGACAGCGCGGCTCCATACCAAGAGAACACTTCACAAGGAAAAACGGCTCGTGGAAGCCCAAACACCCATTCGACAATGAGGCGAGTGCGGCCAACTATATCGCCATGCACGATTACTTCATGAGGAACGGATATGTGCCATACGTCTGCGGCTTCTGCGGATGCTGGCACATAGGAAGGAGAGACCCACTGAGCTCAAACCATACAAAATAGTTTCTTTCATTCTTTAGGGTCACTACCCGTGAGGGCGGTGGTCCCTTCTTTGAACACCTTCTCCAGCAGCTTTGCGTTGTTGTCGTTGATGATCGAGAAATCCTTTGCGATATATACATCCGCAAGCTCCATTCCGCCTACGTGATTCAAAGCCTCATCGACATCAGACTTGGAAAAGCGCATCAGATTGCGGGATAGGGTGGCGAATGTGTGCCGTGCCTGGTAGAAGCTCAGCCCCTCAACGCCTATTGTCTCACCGATAGTCTTCAAGCCGATGTTCAATGCCCTGTTGAAGTCCTTATCGGATGAATACATCTCGTAGAACCTGAAGACGCGCTTCTTTCCCCGATATTTCCGCGCAAGAGTCTCGATGAATGGCTGCACCTTAACCTCTATGTAGGCATCATCGCTCCTGCGGTCTTTCGTCTTTGTCCTGTTGTAGCAGATATATCCATTCTTGAATGTAGAGGCATTGTACATATCCACGGAGTTCATGCCCATCAGGCAGAAAGACAGGATAAAGCAGTCACGCGCCAGTTGCGACCGTCCTTCTCCCTCGTATCGGTAGATAGACAGCAGCTGTTCGAGGGTCAGGGCACGTACACCCTTCTTGAGAACCTGACGCGGTACCTTGTAGCGCATGAACGGGTCTCCCTTGATGACATCCTCATAATCTGTATTGTACCTGCGCATGGCTTCTCTGTAGAGATGCCGCATCTGGCCAAGATAGAGAGTCTTCGCACGTGGTCTGTCTCCAAGGTACTCCTCAAAGCGCTTTAGAAAATCGTAGGTGATGGCCGAGAAAGGCAGCTTGCGGTCACCGATGAACTTCTCCATAGTATTGAGCATGGTGAAGTAGTTCTTTGCTCCCTTGATGCCGGAGTGGTTCACCCAGTCCTCAGCAAAAGAGAAGAAGTCGATGTCCTTACTCCCTGCAGTGAGATGCCGCACGATGTCATCCAAGTCTATGTTCTGTCCGACAGTACTCATCATAAGAGAGTCGAGCCGGTCCTTCAGCTCCCGTCTCTTTTTCTCTATGAGCATAGCCTTTTCAGGAGCCTTGATCTTCTTGCCATTGGACGAAAGCTCGGAGTCCTTCACCTTGATGCCGGTGGGGAGTCTTTTCTTTCTCTTCCCCTGGCACACGAGGAAAGACACAGGATGCTCTTTCTGCCCTTTGTACTTCTTGATCTCTATTGTCAGTGTAGCCATATCGCTTCATTTATTGCTTGGGGAAATTTCGGGGAAATTTTACGCCCAAAAGTAGATATTATAGCCAAAAGTGAAAACGTGCTGTTAGACTAAAAAACCCCGCAACTACTAAAGTTGCAGGGTTTAATAGGAGGGTGGGGGGTGGGACTCGAACCCACGACATTCAGAACCACAATCTGACGCTCTAACCAACTGAACTACGCCCACCATGTAAGGCTTTTTGAGAGATCTAAGCCAACAAATAATCAGTGACTGAGATGTTTCTCAAAAGCGAGTGCAAAGGTAAGGGATTTTTTTGAAACCACCAAATTTATCCCTTACTTTTTGCAGTTTTTCTTTTATTTGGCCGGAGCAGCAGGTGTTGCGGGAGCGCTTTGGGCACCCTGAGCCGGAGCGACAGCACCCTTAGCAGCGCCCTGTGCGGGAGCCTGCTGGCCAGCCTGGAAGCCTTGTGTGTTGGTAGGGTTGGTAGTCTGGCTCTCAGTGGCAGCCTTCTCGAGCACGCTCTGATCAGCGGTGCTCTGCGGAGCGGTGTAAGCGCAGACGATGCTCATGACCACCATGAAGGCAGCCAAGCCCCATGTAGCCTTCTCCACGAAGTCTGTGGTCTTGCGCACACCCATGATGGCGTTGGTGGAGGAGAAGTTGCTGGACAGACCACCGCCCTTGGACTCTTGTATGAGTACAATGCCAATCATCAGCAGTGATGCCACAACGATGAGAATAACGAAAAACGTGTACATAAACTTTTACTTATTATTTTTATTATTTAATATCAACTTTTCCAAGAAGCGTATTTGATCTACAAAGTAAGCATTTTTTTTTGGATAATTCAAATTTAATTGCTGAATAATTTCCAAAGCTTTCTCATATCGACCTTGCTTGATGTAAATCTTGGCCAAAGTCTCGGTGAAATAGCTTTTATCCTCTTTGTTGCTGTCTTTGTTTCCGTCTTCTTCTATCTTGGGAAGGAACTCGGGTGTGTCCTTCAATTTTATTTTTCCCTTGTCATTATTGATGAAATTATCGATCAAATCCTGTCCCTTGAGCTGAGGCTGCTCCTGCGGTGTTTCCTGCTCGTCTTCTTCTTCTGTTTCCAGCAGATAGGCGACGTAGTCGACAGCGGCATCGGCGGGAGTGGGCTTGCGTTTGGTCTTCTTGGACTTTTCCTTTTTTTTCTCGTCCTCGGGTATGGTGTCGAGGAAGTTGTTGATGAGCGAGATGGTGCGGTCGCCCTTGTCTTCAGTCTTGTCTTGTCTGCTGTCGTGATAGCTTTCCTGTCTGTCGGTTTTGAGCTGGTAATGAGCGGCCTCTACAAGGTTGAAGATCACCTTTCGGTCGGTGATATAGATGGCGGCCTGGCGGAGCTCGTCGTTGAACGAGGGATCGTGGAGCAGGTAGAGGTTACGGAGCAGCAACAGCCGCGCATTCTGGTAGTAGGGATAGAGCGCAAGCAGGCTGCGGAGATCGTAAACGGTCTCGCGGTCCAAAAGCTCAGGATGTTGTATGTATTGCGCTATGTCCATGATGATTACCAGTTGGCGACGGTGGCATTGAAGATTTGGTCGGTGAGGTCCTTGCACATCTGCTCCACAAGCTCCTGCTGAACGCTGGAGAGACTCTGTGTAGTCTCGTAGCTCTTGGTGGAGGTGAACTGCTTCTCGAAGTCCTGACTGTGATTGGCGTTGTTGGTGAAGCGCACGTTGACGGTCATGGAGAGCTCGGTCTGCGAAGAATATCCCTCACTGGAGACGGATTTGTTGCGCTGGCTGTACTGCGTGATCTCGCCTTCGATGACGAGGTCGCCACCACGCTTGACCTGTTGCAGGTGGGTGTGGTTGGCGAAGACGTCTTTGAGCTGATTGTTGAACATCGGCCCCATGGGTCCCCATACATAGCTGGAGCGTATGGGGAAGTCGGCGATGCGGATGGTCTTGGTCTTGGTGTAGTCGATGCTGGCACCGTTGAATTTCAGACTCACCTTGCATGCGGTCATCAGCGCGATGGTGGAGATCACCAAAGTCAAGGCGATCAGCGCGTGCCGGATGACTTTAATATTCTTTTTTGTCGAGGCCATACTGTTTGATTCTTCTATAGAGTGTGCGGTCGGAGATGCCCAGTTCCTGGGCAGCTTTCTTTCTGTTGCCGTTGTTTCTTTCAAGTGCTTTCTCGACCATCTGCCGTCCGAGGTCGTTGAGGTTGAGGCTTTCGGGTTCAGCTTTGATTTCCTCGGCTTCGGCCTCTTGTGTAGGCGAGACTCCGTCGTATCCATTCAGTGTGTGTCCGACAGGGGTGAGCGCGGGCATGGCTGAGGCAGGAGTGTCGAGATACTGGTTGCGGTAAGTGCTCATATTGTTGAGCTCGTGTGCCTCGTCGAGTTGTTTTCTCATCGAGTTGAGGTCTTGTCTGAGGTTGGCAACGCTGCCTCTGAGCTCGTAGAGAATCTTATAGAGCGCCTCACGCTCATTCTCGTAGGAGTGCTGTCCGGGCTGGCTGATGGTGGCGAGCTCCGTGCTCTCGGGATCGTCGGGAATGAAGTGCTTGAGCTGTTCAGCGTTGATTTCGCGCTTTTCGCTGAGCACCGACATCTGCTCGGTGATGTTTTTGAGCTGTCTGACGTTGCCGGGCCATTTATAGTGGAGCATGAGCTGCTTGGCATCGTCGGTGAGGGTGATCTTTGGCAGATGGTATTTGTCGGCCATCTGCATGGCGAAGAGCCGGAAGAGCAGCAGTATGTCGTTGCCCCGCTCGCGCAGAGGCGGCATCTGTATGGGGATGGTGTTGAGTCGGTAGAAGAGGTCTTCACGGAAGCGTCCCTCAGAGATGGCCTTGCGCATGTTGACGTTTGTGGCGGCGACGATACGCACGTCGGTCTTTCTGATTTCCTGTCCGCCGACGCGTATATACTCTCCCGTCTCGAGCACTCTGAGCAGTCGTGCCTGTGTGGCCATGGGCAGTTCACCTACCTCGTCGAGGAAGATAGTGCCTTTGTTGGCGACACCGAAATATCCCTCGCTTTCGCCGACGGCTCCGGTGTAGGCACCTTTTTCGTGGCCAAAGAGCTCGCTGTCGATGGTACCTTCGGGGATGGAACCGCAGTTGATGGCGAAGTATCGCTCACGGCGCCGGGGGGAGTTGTCGTGTATGACGCGGGGGATGATCTCCTTGCCCACGCCGCTCTCGCCGACGATCAGCACGCTGAGGTCGGTGGGGGCTACTTGCAGGGCCACGTCAAGGGCGTGGCTCAGATCATCGCTGTTGCCTACGATGTTGTAGCGCTGTTTGATTCTTTGCAGTTCTGTAGTATTCATGGGTTGACAAAATTACGCATTTTATTTGAGAATACTGCAATTTTGGCAGAAAAAGATGGGGGCGTAGGCTAAAATACTTGCTTGGTTCCTCATATTCCCCGTGAGGATCGTGCCTGGATCGAGGGAGGGGGCAAAAAGGAAGAGCTTTATGCTTGTTTGCGGGAAAATGAAACCATATCAGAGTAACGCGGTAACGAGTAACACAAAGTAACACATGAGCAGCCTCCTCGAGGCTGTGCTTGCTCGTCCGCGCTGCTTAGCTTTTATTCGGCTCTAATAGGCGCTTACGGATTCACGCTCAAGTTCGAGTCGTCCATTCCTGATGCTGTTCTGCTTCCTGACGTTCCTGTACCCGCAGTTGCGTCTTGGCAGATAATTAGACAGATAATTAGAGTGGGACAGTTATCGTTTGTTTGGGAAAGTGATTCTCTTAACAGCTACTGTTGTGCGAGATAGCAAGACGATCTCTTGCGGTATATGTCCTTCTATCTTTATTGTTGAGGAAACTGACAATTTTCTGCTCTTTTTCTTGCGATTTTCTGAATCAACTACTATGTCGTTCCCAATTTCGCGATTTTTGAGAGCTGATTTGTAAGTATCTGATATATAGGATGTTATAAAAGAATGACGTTTTTCTCTCTAAGAAAACAGTAATTTTACAATGAAATTTTGTCGATGTTACCTATCAGAAAGCCTTTTTGATGCTATCATCTCGGTAAGATGACACGGTCAGAAAGGCACTTTGACCAGGTCAGAAAGCCTTTTTGATAGTGTCAGAAAGGTACTTTGACAACATGAGCCAGCAAAAATCGATGGTTCATCTTTGTTTTTTCTCATTTTCAAGTTTCCTTTTTCTCTAGATTGCAACTCTGCAGAGATGATGTTTTGTAAAGATTCGTTTAGTCAGATATTTCCTTTCAAGTACGATCATTGCTTTATATCTTTGTGTCATGACACAGATTTATAAGGCAAAATAGACGTTTCCTCTGATGAGGGCAAATTTTCCAGCAGTGTTTACGCTCGTTGTTGTTAGTGGAGGGCAGTGAATTAGCTAACGGATGGATCTCAAACCGAGATATGGAATCACCGAGACATAGGAATATAGAATAGAGCCTTATCAGTATCTTTGTGAGAGAAACCGTTACATGAGTTGCGGGGGATTGTTAGGGAACAAAAAAGCGAGGCGGAAAGCATGTCACGATGCTTCCCGCCCCGGTATGAAAGTCTCCTGAGAGCGTCAGGAGAGAATGGGATGTTTAAGCGTTGATCTCTTTGAGCTGCTCGGCAACCTCGTCCTTGATGCGCTGTGCGAACTCCGTCATCGGCATGGTAGCCTGCTCGCCGCCGCCCTGCTTACGCATGCTCACGAGCTTGTCGGCAGCCTCTTTCTCGCCTACGACGATCATGTAAGGCACACGCTTGAGCTCGTTGTCGCGGATCTTGCGGCCGATCTTCTCGTTGCGGTCGTCGATGTATGCGCGCACGTCCTGCGTGTCGAGGTAGCTCTTGACCTCTTTGGCGTAGTCGTTGTATTTCTCCGAGATCGGCAGGATAGCCACCTGGTCAGGAGTAAGCCACAGGGGGAAGTGGCCGGCAGTGTGCTCGATGAGCACAGCGGTGAAGCGCTCGAGTGAGCCGAAGGGAGCACGGTGGATCATCACCGGTGTCTTCTTGGAGTTGTCCTCAGCGGTATACTCCAGCTTGAAGCGCTCCGGCAGGTTGTAGTCGACCTGGATTGTACCCAACTGCCATTTACGGCCGATGGCATCCTTGACCATGAAGTCAAGCTTAGGACCATAGAAGGCGGCCTCGCCGGTCTCCTCGTGAGCGTTGAGCCCCTTCTCCTTGCAAGCCTGGCGGATAGCATCCTCGCTCTCCTGCCAAATCTCGTCGGAACCGATATACTTTTCGGTGTCCTTGGGATCGCGCAGAGAGATCTGAGCATCGTAGTTGTCGAAACCGAAGATGCGGAATACCTTGAGGATGATGTCGATGATGGACTCGAACTCAGCCTTTACCTGGTCAGGCCGCACGAAGATGTGGGCGTCGTCCTGTGTGAAGGTACGCACACGTGTCAGTCCGTGGAGCTCACCGCTCTTCTCATAGCGGAAGACAGTGCCGAACTCAGCGATGCGGAGCGGCAGATCCTTGTAAGAGCGCGGCTTGCGGGCATAGACCTCACAGTGGTGAGGGCAGTTCATCGGCTTGAGCATGTACTCCTCGTCCTCCTCAGGCGTGTGGATAGGCTGGAAGGCATCCTTGCCGTAGTGAGCATAGTGTCCGGAGGTGACATAGAGGTTTTTCGATCCGATACCTGGAGTGATGACCTCTTGATAGTTGTAAGGCTTGAGCACGCTGCGGAGTAGCTCCTGCAGACGCAGGCGCAGCTGAGTACCCTTCGGCAGCCAGATAGGCAGACCCTTGCCCACGCGGTCGGAGAACATGAAGAGCTCCATCTCTTTGCCGATCTTGCGGTGGTCACGCTTCTTAGCTTCCTCAAGCATGACGAGATACTCGTCGAGCATCTTCTTCTTGGGAAAGGTGATACCGTAGATACGTGTCATCTGCTCGCGCTTGGCATCGCCGCGCCAGAAGGCGCCAGCCACGCTCGTGATCTTGATGGCCTTGATGACACCGGTGCTCATCAAGTGTGGCCCACGGCAGAGGTCAGTGAAGTTGCCCTGGGTGTATGTGGAGATGGTGCCGTCAGCGAGATCCTGCTGAATGTGCTCCACCTTGTATTTCTGTCCGTCAGCCTCGAACTCCTTGATGGCGTCGGCTTTGGAGACCTCACGGCGCACGACGGGCTCGTCTTTCTTGGCGAGTTCCTTCATCTTCTCCTCAATCTTGGGGAAGTCGTTTTCGGAGATCATCTTACCCTCTGGCGGCATGACATCGTAGAAGAAGCCATTCTCGATGGCTGGTCCGAAGCCGAACTGGATGCCGGGGTAGAGCTCTTGGAGCGCCTCGGCGAGCAGGTGGGCAGAAGTGTGCCAGAAGGTGTGCTTGCCCTCTTCGTCGTCGAACTTGTAAAGTGCGATGGTTGCGTCCTCATTGATGGGACGGTTCAACTCGGTTGTCTCACCATTAATCCCGCAAGATACAACGTCGCGGGCGAGAGCCGGTGAGATGCTCTCTGCGATTTGAAGTCCAGTGACGCCCTGCTCGTACTCACGCACAGAACCGTCAGGGAATGTGATTTTAACCATGATACAAATTAGTTTTGTTTAAATCACCGCAAAAGTACTACTTATTTTTTGATTGGCGCAATATTTTGGGTATTTTTATCCCTAAAATCAATAATTGTCGCCGGTGGTGTTTTTTACACGTAAAAGTAGTAACTTTGTAGCTATATATAATAAGGAGTAAAATTAGCTATATATAATAAGGAGTCAAAGACGATGCCAATCATGAATATCATTGAGAAATACCACCAACTGCCAGCAGCCTCTATTGCTGAAAAGCTCAATACAGAGCTCTTGCAGCGCCATGCCGCCGTGGTCGTAGCCCCACCGGGTGCCGGTAAGTCCACGTTGCTGCCGCTGACGATGCTCAGCTGTGGGGCGCAGGGCAGAATCGTTATGCTTGAGCCCCGCCGCTTGGCTGCCAGGCAGGTAGCCCTGCGCATGGCACAGATGCTCGGCGAGGAAGTGGGGCAGACGGTAGGCTATCAGGTACGCTTCGAGAAAAGGATTTCGTCGAAGACAAGGATAGAGGTGGTCACTGAGGGAATCCTCACGCGCCGCCTGGCCGAAGACCCTACGCTCGAAGGTGTGAGTTGCGTCATCTTCGACGAGTTTCATGAGCGCAGCTTGCAGTCGGATTTGGCTTTTTGCCTGACACAAGAGGCGAGGAGTATCCTCAGGTCCGACTTGGATATCGTCGTGATGTCGGCTACCATTGACGCTACAGCAATTTGTCAGGCCCTTGGCGCCCGCGAAGTCTCCTGCCAGGGTAGGATGTATCCCGTGGAAACAGTGCTCTCGAAAGACGATATTCTTCCTGAAGAGATTGCAGAGGCTGTCGCCGCTACTGTCAGCCAGGCGCACCGCGAGTTGGAAGGTGATATACTGGCGTTTCTACCTGGACAAGCCGACATCGTCAGATGTGCGGAACTGTTGGGCTGCAGTTTGGGCGCTACCCATGTGTGTGAGCTCTACGGCAATCTGCCGCCACAACAGCAATATGAGGCGATCAGCCCCTCTGCACCGGGGGAGAGAAAGGTGGTGCTGGCCACGCCCGTCGCCGAGACGTCGCTGACGATAGAGGGTATCAGAATCGTGGTGGACAGTGGCTACTACAGAAAGCTCGTCTTTGACCCCACAAGCGACTTGAGTCATCTTGAGACCGTGCGCATCAGCATGGACATGGCACGGCAGAGAGCGGGTAGAGCAGGGCGCGTGGCTGCGGGTATCTGCTTTCGGCTGTGGACCAACGCAACCCAGCAGCGTATGGAGGAGCAACGACAGCCCGAAATCATGGATGCCGATCTCGTGCCGATGGTGCAGGAGGTGGCGGCTTTCGGTGAGACGGATGTCGAGCGTCTGCCCTGGCTTACACCACCGCCCAAAGGCAATGTGGCAAGAGCTGCTAACGAGTTGCGGGCGCTCCATGCCATCAACGCGGAGGGACAGATCACCCCATTGGGACGAAAGATGGCGGCTATACCCTGTCACCCGAGAATCGCCCGAATGATACTCCAGGCACGAAACACTCAGGAGAAATCTCTGGCCTGCGACATCGCCGCTATCCTGGAGGAAAAAGACGTGATGGCGCAGGAGAGCAATGCCTATTCCGATTTGTTGCTGCGTGTGTCGGCTCTGCAAGACGCAAGAAGAAAAGCACTGGGACGATGGAAGCGCATCGGAAACATTGCAGCGGAGTATGACCGAATGGTGGGCATACGCCCAAGCAACGCTTATGTGGCACGGGAGGATATTGGAGCCCTGGTGGCTGCCGCCTATCCCGAGCGTATCGCCAAGGCTGTGGACCATAACGGCAACTACCGCATGGCCAACGGCGAAGATGTGGTACTCGACGCAGCGGATCCGCTCACCAGCTTTCCGTGGTTGGCTATTGCTACCCTGTACGCCGGAAACGGGGGGAGGGGAAGGGTTTTCCTCGCCGCACCGGTCAGCAGCCAAAGTCTCGAAGGCCATGCCACGTGGTGGGACAACATCACGTGGATAGCGCATCAGGGTGGGGTGGTCGCCCAGAAAGAGATGAGAATAGGCGCGCTCGTGGTCAAGACGAAGCCGCTGGACAATGTGCCGAAGGAGCAGCTGGAGCGCATCATCTGTGAGGCAGCGAAGAAGGAGGGTAGGAGTATGTTCAGCTGGCCCGATAAGACAGTTGCTCTGCAGGAGCGCGTAGCCCTCGTGGCGCAGTGGCACCCCGAGCTTGGGCTCCCCGATCTCTCTGCCGACACTGTGCTCAGACAGCCGGAGAAGTGGCTGCCCTTCTATCTCGAAAAAGACGGGAAGGTGGTCATTACGGTCAGCGAGATGAGGAAAATGGATATGGAGAGCGTACTGTGGAACATGCTTTCCTATGAACAGCAGCAGGAGGTGAACAGGCTGGCACCGACACATATCTTGGTACCTTCGGGCAGCAAGGTGCAACTCAGATACCGCAAAGGCTCGGAGGTGCCCGTGCTCAGCGTACGGCTTCAGGAATGCTTCGGACTCACCGCCACGCCGCGCGTCAACGACGGTAAGATACCCGTGCTGATGGAACTGCTCAGCCCTGGCTTCAAGCCGGTGCAGCTCACTGCCGACTTGCAGAGCTTTTGGCAGGATACTTACTTCGAGGTAAGAAAGGAGCTGCGACGCCGATACCCTAAGCACTACTGGCCAGACAGCCCACTGGAAGCCGTGGCGCAGAGAGGGGTGAGGAGAAAGCGATAAGAGACCTACCGAAGCTATTCACGGAAAGGACTCTTTGTAAGATGATAGCTGAAAGAAAATCTTTGAAGAGCTGCTCTTTTATATGCTGCTCGAAAAAACTGCTCTGAAAATAAATGTTTTACAGCTAAATTTGCTACCTTTGCAACAGAATTTCAACTCGTATCAAATCATAATTCAATACGCTCTATGAATATAGCAATAGCATTGGTCGTGTTCATCGTGGCTGCGCTCATCGTGTGGGGATGCGCTGAACTGAACTACAAGAACTTCAGCTATGAGGAAGACAAACCTCATCATCCGGATCCCACAGCACATCAAGGCGGTGAATACAAGGAGTTGAATATCCGCGACATCATGCGTGACAACTCCACAAAAGGCTACGCTGCCGTGTAACCTTTTAGAAAACCTCATGGTCAACAACCATGAGGTTTTTTGTTACTTTTGTTACTCGTAACTGCGTAACTCGGGCAGAGTTTGAGTAATCCATATCATGGAATCCCGATTCAAAGATTTTCGTAAACGGGGATCTCTGGGAGGAATACATACTTTTTACTCTCATAATCCATCTTGCAGCAATAGTGCGTCAGACCATTGCTCATCACCAGGTAGTCGACATGCAGCAGGAGATTGTAGGTGGCCACCTGCTCCAATACCTTTGGAGTGATTTTCACTGACGGAGCCTTGTACTCGATGATCATCCTCGGCTGCATGTCGCGGTCATAGAGCACGCTGTCTGCCCGTAGTCGTTTCGTGCCTACCGGAAGCGACACCTCGTTGGCCAAAAGCCCCGAAGGATAGTGAAGCTCGGAAATCAGATAATGTACGAAATTCTGACGTACCCATTCCTCAGGTGTCAATGTCACATAGCGGTGACGCAGGATGTCCAGAACCGTCGGCTTTTCGCGGGTCCCTCCTATTTTTATATCGCTATGAGGTAGGTTGATTGAAATCATTTTGTTATCTTTGCAAGTGATTATTCTTGGTGGAGCCGTAGCAGGGTGACTCCTGCGTTTTCCACTGTGCAAAGATAGTCATTTATCGCGAGAATAACAGATAACAGAAACAGAAACATGCCAGAAAAGAAAGCTTCAGTTTCATTCGACGCTCTGATGCGACAGCTCAAAAACGGAGAGTTCGCACCCGTGTACTTGCTCATGGGTGATGAGCCCTACTATATCGACAAGCTCAGCGACTTCTTCCAGAACCAAATCCTCACGCCCGAACAACAGGCCTTTGACCTTACCGTGGTCTTCGGCGCTGATGTCAACGCGGTGCAGATCGCTGACTTGGCGATGCAGTATCCGATGACGGCACCCCGAAAGGTAATCATCGTCAAGGAGGCGCAAGGACTCAAATCGTTTGATAAACTTGAGAAATATGTGCTCCATCCGCAACCGAAAACAATTCTCGTCTTCTGCTATAAAAATGGTACGGTGAACAGAAGACTGAAATTTGCAGCAGCTGTCGATAAGGTGGGTGTCTTCTTTGAAAGCAAGAAACTCAAGGAGTGGCAGCTGCCAAAATACATCAACGATTATGTCAGCCGGCAAAAAGCATCCATCGACGAGAAGAGTGCCGCGATGATGGCTGACCATATCGGAGCAGACATCAGCCGACTCACTTCCGAACTCGACAAGCTGCTCATCTCACTGCCGGAAAACGATAGACGCATCACGCCCGACATCGTGGAGCGCAATGTGGGGGTGAGCAAAGATTTCAACGCCTTTGAGCTGAGAGATGCCATTGTTAATAAAAATGTTTACAAGGCAAATCAAATCATCAGTTACTTCAACAGTAACCCCAAAGCGGGCTCCGCTTACAGCCTCGTGCCGCTGCTCTTCAATTTCTTCCAGAATCTGATGCTGGCGTATTATGCTCCCAACCGCAACGATCAATATGCTTTGGCGGAGTATCTGGGCATGAGAAGTCCGTGGGGGGTGAAAGACTATCTCACAGGTATGAAAAACTACTCGGGAAGAAAGACGCTACAGATTTTGGATAAACTAGGAGAAACAGACGCCAAAATTAAGGGTTTGGACAACCCAAATACCCCTCCTGAGGAGCTGATGAGGGAGCTTGTCTTCTTCATTTTGCACTAAAAAGCACTGAAAAACGCCGAAATAGCGCCTATTTTTTTCTAGATTGGAAGTTGAGAAAATACCCATTTTTTAGCCTAACTTCCTCAAAATGAGCGAAGTTAGACTAATTTTTTTTGCTGAGATTTTAAAAATCTGAACCAACTCCTATCCTTGTCCGAATTTTCGCCAAAATGACGAAAAACAGCATTCTAAGCACATTGAAATTTAAGGTTAACGTTTGTTTTGATTTTAAATCACCGAATTTTAAACTTTGAATTCGAATAACTTGATAATAATGTGATTTATAAAATCGAATTATCAAACTATTTGGATTGTTAAACATATATTCTGTTTAACCATTCAAATTTACAAGCATGAATTTTTAAACTTAAACGCAAAAGTATGCAGATATACCATTTAAGGATAAGTCTTTGATTATCAATAATAAAATCAAATATATGTGAAGTCATATACATGAACATAGGGCTTTCAACCTGCAAAATCACCCTTTCTGACCTTTTTCTATATATAATTTGTCGATATAGTCCTATCAAAGCCAAATAGTTGACTTGAATTATTGATTTAAAGCTATATAGGTGTTTTGAAGGTAATATTTGAATTTACAAATCTCAATATACTGATTATAATATTCAGATTCTAAAATCTATATTATTTGATTTATTGAATATCCTTTTAGGATTAAAATTCTCCTCTTTACATTTGCAAATATCGATTTTTTGATTTAACTTTGCAAATACTTAAGTGAAGGCGGCTTTTTAGCCCCTTTTCATCTCTATGACTCCTGATATGAAAGACAGAATTAAAAAGCTGATGGAAAATCAGCACATGACGCAAAAAAATTTCGCGCAGTACACGGGCATCTCTGAAGGCACCCTCAGCGGTATCTTCAATGGTCGAACCCGCCCAACCTTGCAGATCGTGGAGAATATCCATCAGCACTTCCCCAAAATCTCCATCAACTGGCTGATGTTTGGCACTGGTCCGATGTATGTGAGCAACTCCCCCACTGTCGGAGACAATGCTCAGCAGTCTGATTCTATTGACGGTGACGCTTCTGCAGAAGGTGCCACAGCAGGCGACACATCACTGTCAGACGATGGGCATAGTGCCGAGACCCCTGCCTCAGTCGGTGCCGCTCCAGGCGCACAGCAGCCCTTGCTCTTTGGACAGGATAATGGTAAAGGTGGTCAATCTGCCCGCTCTGCTGCTTCTCAGGCTGAAAAGGTAATCGTGAAATATGTTGACAAACCACAACGAAAGATCACGGAAATAAGAATCTTCTATGACGATCAAACGTGGGAGTCTTTTGCACCAAAGAAATAATGTCTGTCTTTTGCCGTATCAAGACTCTTCCGAGATAAGGATGGTTTAATTCCTCATGAAGTGATGGAGGTTTGCTTCATGGGGAATCTTCTTTTATGTGCTGCAAGGTGTTTCTATCTTCAGAACTGGTTGTAATTTAGGTTGCGGGAGAGCGATTCTTGTCATCGGATGAAATATTGTGGGGATAGAAATGCCGATTTCTTGTTTTTTTTGTGTAAGTTTGTAGCTGAATTATGGCAGAGGGGGGAGCCCGATGGGAAAAAGGCGGGTGCTCCCTTTATATATTACCCTCTAAATGTAATAAGGTGTAAGCCCGAATATAGAGAAAGGTAAGCCCGAATATAGAAAGGTGTAAGCCTGAATATAGATATGAGTAGCTCGACGGTATCGCAGCGGTGATGCTCTAGCTAAGAAGAAAGACCCATTAAATCCATTTATATGAAGAAATATTGTATGGACTTGACAGTGGCATCGAACGAACATATCAGTGATCATCATGTTCTGCTCAAGCTCACTTCCAAGCAACCTCTTCCGGAGATGATGCCGGGACAGTTTGTCAACATCCACGTTGAGGACAGTCCCACTACCTTTCTCCGCCGCCCTATCTCGATCAACTTCGTAGATGTCACCCGCAATGAGCTGTGGCTGCTGGTGGCCGCTGTCGGTGAAGGCACGAAGCACATGGCTAAGCTCAAGGACGGTGACACGCTCAACTGCCTCTTCCCCTTGGGCAATGGTTTCAGTGATCTCGCTGCTATCAAGTCTGTGATTTGTGATGATGCGGCAGCTTCCTCTTCCTGCGAAAAGCCGGATGACGATCAGCGACTGCGTGTACTTTTAATAGGTGGTGGTGTCGGCGTGGCCCCAATTCTCTATCAGGGTGCTGAGATCAAGCGTCAGGGTGGCGAACCAGTATTCTTGCTTGGTGCCCGCTCTGCTAAAGATTTATTAGAGTTGGATTTGTTTAAGAATTTCGGTAAGGTATATGTCATTACAGAAGATGCTTCTGCCGGTGAGAAAGGCTTTGTCACCAACCACTCAGTCTTGCAGCGCGAGCATTTCGATTTCATCCAGACGTGTGGTCCTACTCCGATGATGAAGGCAGTGGCGAGATTTGCCAAAGAGAAGAATATTCCTTGCGAGGTATCGTTGGAGAATATGATGGCCTGCGGACTGGGCGCATGTCTGTGCTGTGTGGAGAAGACTGTCGAAGGCAATCAGTGTGTATGCAAAGAAGGACCTGTGTTTAATATTAAGAAGTTGTTATGGTAGATTTAAGTGTCAATATTCATCAGCTCGAATTATCCAATCCTGTCATGACCGCCAGCGGTACGTTTGGCTATGGTGTGGAGTTTGCCGACTTGGTGCCTTTGGAGGAAATTGGGGGTATCATCGTCAAGGGCACCACGCTGGAGTGGCGCGAGGGCAACGACTATCCACGTATGGCAGAAACAGCCAGTGGTATGCTCAACTGCGTGGGATTGCAAAACAAAGGTGCGGACTATTTCTGTGAGCATATCTATCCTGAAATAAAAGACATCCCGACTCATTTCATCGTCAACGTGAGCGGTTCTTCGCCTGAGCGTTATGCCGAATGTGCAGCACGTATTGACGAGTTGGATCGTATTCCGGCTGTTGAGCTGAATATCTCCTGCCCCAATGTGAAGGATGGCGGTATGGCCTTTGGTGTCACCTGCGAGGGGGCTGCCAGTGTGGTAAAGGCAGTGCGCAAAGTCTATCACAAGACACTCATCGTGAAGCTCTCGCCCAATGTGACTTCCATTGCTGACATCGCACGTGCTTGCGAGGCAGAGGGTGCAGACAGTGTGTCGCTCATCAACACGCTGATGGGTATGGCCATCGACATCGAGCACCGCTGTCCCAAGTTGAGTATCGGGACCGGTGGACTCAGTGGTCCGGCAGTCAAGCCTGTCGCCGTGAGAATGGTGCATGATGTAGCGAAATCCGTGAAGATACCGGTGATAGGCTTGGGTGGCATCATGACAGCCGAAGACGCTATCGAGTTTATGATGGCAGGAGCCACAGCCATAGAGATTGGTACGGCTAACTTCATCGATCCCGCTGCCACCGTGAAAGTCAAGAATGGCATGGCTCAGTGGCTGGAGCGTCACGGATGCAAGAGCGTGAAAGAGATTATCGGCGTCGTGAAATAGATATGATCATCAGATATGATAATGAAGTCGAAATAGAAATCAGGTGAACATGATAATGCCACAACTCCGCAAATATATTCTGCGAGGCTGCGGCATTTTTATTTGTATTATTGGTGTCCGCTAAAAATGGAAACCACATTGCTTGAAGCCTTTGTTTTGCCTGTGGAGTGTCAAGTTGTGTATGGCTCAGCAGCCTTATGCTTCCAGTTCTTTCTCTTGTTCTTGTTCCTGCTCAGCTTTTCCAAACTCCTTGTCGATTTTCAGCCGGCCTACTACCAAGAGGGTGAGAAGGCTGAACACCAATGAGAGCATGAAGAAATGGCGGTAGCCCATCATGTCCTGCAGTGCACCGGATACCAATCCCGGCAGCATCATCGAGAGCGACATGATAGCGGATCCCAGTGCATAGTGGCTGGTCTTGTATTCGCCACGACTATAATATATAAGGTATAGGGTGTAGGCAGTCAGTCCGAAGCCATAGCCAAACTGTTCCACAAACACACAAAGGCTGATCATCCACAGACTGGAAGAGTGCGTGTAGCTCAGCAGCAGGTAGACCATCTGCGGCAGGAAGAAAGTCAAGGCCATCGGCCATATCCATTTCTTCAACCCGTCTTTACCTGCGAGAATGCCTCCTAAGATGCCTCCCAGCGACACGCCGATGATACCTACGGTACCCTGTACGAGTCCATATTCCTGAGGCGAGAGTCCCAGTCCCCCGTTATGTCCCGAGTCGATGAGGAAGAGCGCAGACACCTTCTCCATCAGTCCCTCCGGCATGCGGAAGAAGATGATGAACATCAGTGCCACCCATATCTGTTCCTTGGCAAAGAATGTGCGGAAGGTATGCGTAAACTCGTCCCCGATGGTTTTAAAGTTGACAAAAGGGCGTTTGGCATCCTCCTTGGGGCGCGGCAATACACAGTCATGCCAAAGCCACAAGAGCAAAAATAGTCCCGTGACACCAAAGAATGTCAGACTCCACGAGTAGGAGATGCTATTGCGGAAGACCACCTGCAGATTGCCCGCTATCATCACGAGTATGCCTTGCGCGAATATTGTGGCCAGACGGTCAAACAGCGAGCGGATCCCCATGAACGTAGCCTGCTGATGGGTGTTGAGTCCAAGCATATAGAAGCCGTCGGCAGAGATGCAGTGGCTGGCACCCGCAAAAGCGATTACCCAGAAGAAGAACAGCGAGCCCTGTAGCCAAAACGGGGTAGGTATCGTGAAGGCTACTCCGCCGAAGGCTGCGCCCAGGAGTACTTCCGTCAGCACGATCCACCAGCGTTTGGTCTTCACCACATTGATGAGCGGACTCCATACCGGTTTCAATATCCAGGGCAGATAAAGCCACGAGGTATAGAAGGTGATCTCGGCATTGCTCAGCCCCAGCTGTTTATAGAGGATCACCGATAGGGTCATAATCGTCACCAATGGCAATCCGTCGGCAAACGACAGCGACGGCACCCATAGCCAGGGCGACCTGCGTTCTTGATGTTGAAAAGTTGCTCTTGTTCTCTCTTTTGTTTTATTGAGCATAGTCGTAAATGGTCGTAACTGGTTTTAAACGTATAGCTTCTTGAGGCTGGCACCGGGATAATAGTGCGCTAAGATTCTGTCATAATCGTAGCCTTTGGCCCCCATCATCGCGGCCCCAATCTGACAGAGCCCCACGCCGTGCCCCCATCCTGCTCCGTGGAGAGTAAAGCTCTTGGGAAATCCGTTGGCATCCTCTCCCGCTTTTTCCACCACAAAGGCAGAACTATAGAGATGGCTGTTGCTGAGTGCCCGGCGTATCTCCAACTCTTTGCCAATGATCAGGTCATGGT
>R21__coassemble_908_pt1 | contig 21963 bp, 12 predicted proteins | sample R21__metabat2_high_PE_018 | metagenome-assembled genome bin R21
GCGCATATTTTCCACAATGTTTACAAAAAGAGTACGCAACACCTTATTATATTATTGGGGGAGAAGATAGCAAGGAGTAACAAGGACGCGCGTTGCTGCATAACAGCGACCTACTGAACACAGCACAACGAAACAAGAACCCAGCACAACAAGACAGGAGCCCAGCACAACAAAAGTAGTGCAAGGCTGCATCGGCATTCACGGCATACAAGGGAACTAACCGTGTACACTGATGCAATCGTACTTATCTGACGATGTCGTGCTTTTGCAGGAAGACGACTCTACCATAGCGCTTCAACTGATCGATGTTGAGTTTGCGCTTGTCGCCCACGATGATATAGCTGGTGGGCGCCGTTTGTACATGCGACCGGTAGAAGCGAGTGACATCTCCTATGCCCAAAGTAGGTAATAGACGGAGTGTCGCTAAGTCGGGATCCTGGGTATAGCCTTTCAACCGGCAAGCGGCGACGAAGTTGCCCAACGAGCGGAAGACGGGATAGCTGTTGTTGATGATATTGGCCAAGCCTTGGCGCGCTGCCTGAATATTCCCTTCGCGCACAGGCATATCGCGGAGAACGGAGTCGAGAACGCCAAGCGCCGCCATCGTCTTATCGGACTGACAGCCTAAGCGGGTGACATAAGCGCAGGGCGACAGAGGATGCACGAGCAGGTCGGGCTGGAGCCAGCGGCCATAAGCATAGTAAGCATAAGAGCGGAACTCACGAATATCCTGGAACAGCACCGACGACATGCCACCGCCGAAATAGGTTCCCCATAAACGGAACGGAGCCCGCTGTGCCTCCGTGGACAAAACTCCCACCTGCTGATAAGATCCGACGATAGTCTGCCGGGCCCGCGGATTATCATAGACAAAGACCGTGGGCATGGCAACCGGCTGCAAAGGATGGAGCACCGGACGCCAAGGACGGCTCACTCGGTTAAGCGGCAGAGTGGCCTCCGCAAGGCGGACCACACTGTCCATGGGCAGCGTACCCGTGTAGATAATGTCGAGCTGACTGCGCTGCAGCTCGCGGAAGAGGTTCACAAGTTCAGAGGCCTTAAGCCGCCGTGCCTCCTTGGCAGTCAGGTGGGTAAGGAAAGAAGAACTGTCGCCAAAGGCAACCTTTTGATAGATGGCATCCGCAATGTTGGCATTCTCTTTCAAGAACGACTGATGGTCGAGTTTGAGTTCTTTGCAGCAGACACGGAGCTTGGCATTGTCGGTCGCCGTGCTGTCAAGGAACGAGCGCAACAGGCGAAGGGCGGGAACAAGCTGAGAATCAAAGCCCATCAACTTCACCTCGACATTACCTGCGTCAGTTGCCACGTCGAGCGTAGCTCCCAACTGCTGAAGAGCACGGCCCAGTTGCTGGCGCGTCATTGATGTTGTACCTACGCGATTGAGGTAGTCTCCCAATATTTCTATACGGTGGTCGGAGGCAGAGCCACGGCGATAGCAGAGTTGAAGCGAGAAAATATCGTTATCGGGATTCCTCACTCCATAGAGTCGGACCAAAGGACGTAAGGAGCGTTCTGCAACATCGTGCTTGAAATCAACGAGTTTCGGCGCCACCGAATCCACGGGCTGCGCTTCGAGTTGCTTGGCATAGTCACTCTGCTCACCGGCATGACGGGCCCGCACAGGCTGATAGCCGGGCTGTGCCACCCGCTCCTTGGGATAATGCCCAAAGGTCTTCTTCACCACGAGCGAGTCATCATTGAAATAGGTACACGCCACCCTGACGACATCATCGTGGCTGACGCTGTCGATACGTCCTGCCTGGGCAAGCACCGACTTCCAGCTCATTCCATGCGAGAAAGCGTTGATCATGGCTGAGCTCCGCCCGCTGATGGCCTCCAGTGCCAACAGTCTCTGCCGACGGAGCGAGCGTTTCACCGCTTGCAGCTGAGCTTCGGGAAACTGTCCGGTGCGCAAGCGGTTGATGGCCTGCCAGCAGCGGCGGCTTGCTTGCTTCTTAGAGCCTAAGGGCAGATTGGGCACGAAGCCAAAGCCAAAAGCGCCGAAGTCCTTGAAGTAATAGCTTCCGGCCATGGCCGCCATCACCTTTCCGGCATTGTCAAGTGAGTCGAGCAGTCCGGTGTGGGACGGATTGGACAGCATCGTCATCATCACCTGGAAGGGAGCCTCATCGCGACTGCCCTCCTGTGGAGCAAGGAAAGCATAGCCTTCAGCCTTGACAATAGGTATCGGAAGTTTCAATTTCAGCGGTTTCGAACCACGGAAGTCACGCAGCACCGCTTTGAGCGTCTGCGGGGCCTCGCCCATGGGCAACCGTCCAAAGGTACGCTCGAGCAGCGACACGATGGAGTCGGTGCGCAGGTCACCGCAGAGGATGAGTCCCATATTGCCTGCCACATAATAGCGGTGAAAGAAGCGCATCATCTCGCTGAGTCTCGGGTTTTTCAAACTGTCAGTGGCCCCAATGATGGGATAAGCGTAGGGTGTACCGGCCAGCGCGTAGCGTTGGGCAGCCTCTGCAGCCTGCGCGATCATGTTGTCGGCATACATATTCTTCTCTTCATACACCGTTTCCAACTCGCCCTGGAACAGACGGAAGACCGGTGATAGAAAGCGCTCAGCATAGAGCTCGCACCACTGCGGCAGATACTGCGGTGAAAACGTGTTGTGAAAAACCGTCTCGTCGAACGAAGTATAAGCGTTGAGCCCTGTACCGCCGAAGCGAGTGATGAGATTTTGAAACTCGTTGGGAATGGCATAGTCAGCCGCACGAACCGACAGCGCGTTGATGTGTTTTTGGATAGCCAGTCTGCGCGAGGCATCGCTCGTGGCGGCCAGCAAGTCGTATTGATGCGAGATGCTGTCAAGCCACGGCTTCTCTTTTTCATAGTTCACGGTGCCAATTTTGTCGGTACCCTTGAACATCAGGTGCTCAAAATAGTGGGCAATACCTGTGTTGGGACAGTCTTTGGCGCCGGCCTTCACCACCACCGCACCATAGATCTTGGGCTGACTGTGGTCGACATTAAGCCACACGGTGAACCCATTGTGTAACTGTATTGTCTGTACTTCCCATGCCCCTTGCGCACAAACCACAGTCCAACCGAAGACTGCCAACAGGGCACACAGCCATCCTTTTGTCATGTTATGATATAGTGTCATCTTGTCTTGGTTATGATGAATAGTACGCAAAATTACTGAAAAGGTATCAAAAGACAACAAGCAGCAATACAAAAAACATTAAATCGCACACAGTTATTGGCATATTTCTTGCTTTTCAGAAGGTAAAGCAATATATTTGCAGATAAAAGTAAACGATAAACATAACTAAAGAAGAACAACAATGGAAGTACAAGATTTGGAACAGATCGTTCGCCAGCGCGAAGGTGCGCTCTCTGCCGCTTTTCCTGCGCTGATGCGAAAGGTATATGTGTGGATGGCATTGGCAATGGTCATCACCGGCGTATGTGCCTTTGGCGTGGCCAGCAGTCCTCACTTGATAACGGCTCTCTACAGCAGCCGGGCAGCCATCTGGATACTGTTGATTGCTGAGTTAGGATTGGTATTCTACACCACGGCCCGGATCGATAAGCTGTCGCTGTCCACCGCCACTACGCTCTTCATCATCTATTCGGCGCTAAACGGCGTGACACTGTCGAGCATCTTCCTCGTCTACACGATGACGAGCATCACTGAGGTATTTTTCATCTCTGCCGGTACGTTCGGTGCCATGGCCCTTTACGGCTATGTGACGAAGACCAATCTGGCCAAGATCGGCAACATTCTGTTCATGGCACTCATCGGTATCATCATCGCCTCGGTGGTAAACATGTTCCTGCGCAGTTCCGGTTTTGACCTCATTCTCAGCTACATTGGCGTACTGCTCTTCGTGGGTCTCACCGCATGGGACAGCCAGCGCATCAAGCAGGCTTTGGCCATGCAGCCCGACATGAGCGAGAGTTCACAGAAGATCGCACTGCTCGGTGCACTGGAGCTTTACCTCGACTTCATCAACCTCTTCCTCTATCTGCTCCGCATCTTCGGAAAGAGCAACAATTAAGAAGAGGATTGCTCTGATAAGTAACAGACTTCATCCTAACTACAAAGGCCTCTGCGGAATTCCGTGGAGGCCTTTGTTTGTTGATAACTATTAGCTGAACAGAGAACAGATTAAGACACTGCAACGAGGATAAGACTTCCCGTTGCTGCCAAGCAGCAACTAACAGAACCAAGCAACAGAAAGAGAGAATACACGTTTTCGACGATTCGGCGCAACATCGCGTCCTCTTTCCTTTGAAAAAGTGAGGAATAGTGCTTGATATTCGTCCGTTTTTGTGTGGAATTTACTCTGATATTCACTTGATTTTGCGTAGAGTTCACTTAATTATTCGTCAAGAAAATGCAGCTGTATGAATTTGGTTCATACAGCACACGCATGGAATAACCTCCATCACCTCAGTGGCTTAGATCCTAACTCTATGACGAGGTGTCCACCATCGGTCAGCATTTCATGGCTAAAGGTGTAGCGGGTGTAAGGTTGTCCGTTCCACGTCATGCGCAGGATATAGCAATTGCCGTTGCCACCACCGAGCGTCTCTATCGTCAGACGTCCGATGCGTGCACGACGGAACGACGGTGTACCGATGACATACTCCGCAGTGCCGGGACAGACAGGATAGAAGCCAAGCATGGAGAACACCTGCCAGGCACTCATCTGTCCGGCATCGTCGTTACCGGACAGTCCGCCAGGGATATCACGATACTCCGTCCGCAAGATATCACTCACCAACAGCTGAGTCTTCCACGGCTCACCAGCCAGGGCATAGAGGTAGGCGATATGATGACAAGGCTCATTGCCATGCCAATAATAATAGGTGCTGTCGCGACGTCCATCATATCGGAAGCCAAAGAGCGTGTCGAGTTTTTGGATAAACGATTGCCGTCCGCCCATCGCCTTGATCAGTCCGGGAATGTCGTGCGGTACATAGAAACTATAGTGCATGACGGTGCCCTCTGTAATAAACGGCAGGCGACTCGTCAGGTCACGGTTCATCAGCCAACGGCCATTAGCGTGGCGACCGTCGACCCAACCCGTACGGGGATTCAGTACGTTCACCCAGTTGTGTGAACGTCGCATCAGCATCTCATAGTCTTTTTTCTGGTTCAGCGCCTTGGCCACCTGCGCCACGCAGTAGTCGTCATAGGCATATTCCAGTGTTCGCGACACCTGTTCCTGAGTGTGAAAAGCCTCCTTCACACTGTCTTCCAACGGGATGGATCCATAGCGCAGCCAACTCTTCAGCGCGCGCCGTCCCATGCCGCTGGCGTAATCCTGATAGCTTTTCGGGCTTTCAAAAGCATTCTTGCGCAGTCCCGAATAGACCGTTTTGAGGTCAAAGGGATGCGTACGATCAAGTCCCTTTGCCACCGCGTCAGCCACAAGCGCGGCGGCATGATCACCAATCATCGCACTGGTATAACTGTTCCAGCAGGGGAAGATCGGCATCCAACCGCCCTCACGGTACATACCTCCGAGGCTCTGTATCATGTCGGAAGCCATCTGCGGATGCGTCAAGAGCAGCAAGGGAGACTCAGCACGATAGATGTCCCACATCGAGAAGTCCATGTAGCGAGTGCGACTCGTGTCTGTGCTGTCGGGCATCATCGGCTTGCCCGAGGCAAAGGCCGGATAGCGCCCATCGACATCACTGATGGCGTGCGGTTCGAAAGCGGTGCGGTAGAGAGCACCATAAAACTGATTGACCTTTGCCTTGTCGTTGTCTTCCACTTCGATCGTACGCAGTTCATTCTGCCAAATGCTGTCAAGAGCGAGACGCGTACCAAGGAAGTCCCAGCCCGGAAGCTCAGCGCGGAGATTGCGCCAAGCACCGTCGATACCCGTGAAACTTGTGGCCGCCTTGACCAGCACCTGCTCACCCGCTTTCACGTCGAGGCTGACATAGGCTACAGAGTCTTTCACGCCACACTGACGGAAAGGACGCTGGAACTGCACCACAAACCAACCGCTAAAACCGGCCCGCTCGCCCCAGCCCTGATAGATGCGATGCACGGGGTTGTAGCCCCAGATGCACTGACGGGCAGAGTCCACTGCCACAAAGCCTTCGCGATAGTCGCTATTGGGATTCACGACGACATGCAGCTGTCCTACCTCGTCGGGCATAAAGCGGAAGATAGCGGCGCGGCTGGTCGCCGTCATCTCGGTCATCAGCTTCTCTTTAGTCAGATAGACACCATAATAATAAGGATGGCTCAACTCATCGTTGTGATTGAACGGTGTGGCGCGCTCTTCCGGCTTCAACCGCATACGCCCCATCATCGGCATGAGCGTAAAGGAGCCATAGTCCTGGGTACAACCGCCTACAAGCCAGTGACTGACACGGAAACCTTGAAACAGTGAGTCTCTATAATAATAAGGGGCGCGGCACTTCTGTTCTGTGTCTTGTGTCTGTGGTGTCCAGAAGTTCATGCCATGAGGCACGAGCACCGCGGGCAGCGTCTGTCCATGCTCCTCCGATCCTTTGCCATAGCATCCGGCAGAGGCTGTCGTGGCGTAGTCGGTACCCACCATCGTGTTGATGGCGCTCGTGCGATCCGCCCATTTCTGACGGTCAAGGTAATGATGAAGATGACATTTCAATGCTGTCCACGAATAAAACGGAACATTCCAAGTATCAAGCGTAAAGGCCGGATGTATACCATGCAGCGACATCGGGCATTCATTGAGGTATAAAGCCACTACCACGCTGTCCTGCCGGTTGCGGTAGAACAGCATCTGCAAGTTGGCAGCCATCGGCACCAGATCTCCAAGGTTCAGACTGTCGTCCACCACGGGCGAGGCACCGAACAGACTCAGCAGGCGATAGAGGGCAGTATCGTGACCGAAACGCAGCGTCACTCCGGGCTTTCCTGAGGCCAAGACGCTGTCAGCGCAAAGTACGATATTGCCCCACAGATTGGCAGCGCACTGTGCCGGGATACCGTGATTGGCCGGATCACAACCATTCTCGTAGCGCATCTCGCGGCACGAGCGCTGAAAGCAATAGCGCATCTCGTCGAAAGTGAACAGATCGTAGAGCGAGATGCCGGGCAAGTCAACATCCTGTAGGTCGGAAGCCACAGCATAGAGTTCAGAGAAGAGGCGCGCCGTGTCGGCGATGGTTTCGGGGTGACGGAAGAGCGAGGAAAGCAAGCGATGTGTAGGCAGCGTCCAATTCTTATCGGTCTGTAGTTTCAGCAGCGTCTCGTCGGGACTCTCACGGCTCATCCACTGCATGTCGGCCGAGTCGGTGCGCATGTCTATCCGAGCGCCAAGATCAAAGGTCGTCAACTCTTTCACAAAGGCTTCCATGCTCTTGCGGCAACGGCGCACTACACTCGACCTTGCGGTTACATGGCTCTCCGAACTGAACATCTGCGGGAAACGAGATACCATGCGGGCAGCAAGTCCCTGCTGTTGTCGCACTCCCACGGGCGACAGCTGTCCGCCATTGCCCCGTGCGTTGTCACAGATCTTTTTCAGCCGACTGCGTACACTACGCCCCCGCCGTGTCAGCAGTTTCTCGTCTTCGAACTGTTGCCACAGCCATTCATAGCGTTTGTCACTCGTCATCCAGCGTGAGCCATGACGTCCGTAATGGCTGAGACAGACCAGGCGATAGCCCTCCGGCGCGGGGGCAAAGCAGTCGGCGGGCGGTACGGGATAGGCGTAATAGATGCCTCCCATCCACAGATAAGTCCTTTGGACAGGATTATTCAGCTCGCTACGTTTTTGGGCTGTAAGCGGCAAAGCGTGCAAGAAGATTGCGCATAGTAGTAAAGACGATATTGCTATCCAGCGCCAGGGTTGCGGCCAGCAAACAGCAGAGGTTTTTGCTTTCATGTTCAGTCAAATGTTAGAGTCCCTACAAAGTTACGATTATTTTCGCTATTTTAAGACGCAAAGCAAGACTATCTATTGCTACTTTCACGAAATATGCGTATCTTTGTACACGAAAGCATTCCTCATCAGATTTGACTAATATAAACCTAACAACATGACTACAACTATCAGAAAAGCAACCCTCAACGACATTCCTATCATCAGGGCGATGGCGGAGAAAGTATTCCCTGACACCTACCAGACCATCATCACACGGGAACAGTGCGAATACATGATGGACATGATGTACTCCGAAGCATCGCTCCATCGGCAGATGACTGTCGAGCATCATACCTATCTGCTGCTCTTCGTTGACGACAAGCCGGCAGGATATGCATCGGTACAACCGACAGAAGCAGACCGATACGAACTGCAAAAGATATACATTCTCCCGGTCTATCAGAGCCAGCACTTAGGCAGACAACTCTTCAATGCCGCTGTCGCCTTTGTCAAGGAACAGCATCCTGAGCCTTGCACACTCTTCCTGCATGTCAACCGCCATAACCGTGCCAAGCACTTCTATACACACCAAGGCATGAAAGTGACCAGCCACGGTGACTTTCCCATCGGGCATGGTTTCTTCATGAACGACTTCATCATGGAGAAGAATATATAATACAGAGAAACTTATGATTCAAGAATTTGAGAATTAGAGAGCGTTCTCTCAATTCTCAAATTCTTGAAAAGGAGTATCTACCTTCCAGTCTATTCCTAACTGATTGCCCTGCATCCTAATCACCCAAGGAAAAGGCAAACTTGTTGAAATCCACATTTCTGTACCGTCTTCATCGGCACGCACATGGATGCACTGTCCGTTCTCGTCCATGCGTCGCCACGTGATGCCATCGTAGACAAAACGACCAGTATGTTGAAGACTGTCGAGCGCATCGCGCGAGATGAAAAGAAACGTTCCCTCAGCATCGTATTTTGCGCCCGTTTTCTGCGGACTCTCCCAACAGAAGCCTTTGGCATGGTCAACGACACGGCGCGGCAAACGATACGAGCAGTCGTGGCAGGTCACCACCAGCGTGTCGCCCTGCCAGCTCCAACGTAGTGGCCAGTTGCGATACTGTCGGTTGAGCACAAAGTGCACCGTAGTTTCGCCATCGCCCGTAGACACCGTTTTTAGGGGGAAGTGTACCGGTTCGATCGTGATATATTTCCCTTGTCCGGCTACGGGATAGCGACCGAGCATGGCCCAAAGCAGCCAAGCCGACATAGCGCCGCTGTCGTCGTTGCCCGGCAGGCCGTCGGCTTTGTCGGAAAAGCAACGGAGAACGATGTCCGCCACACGTCGGCTGCTGAGATCGGCGCGGCCGATGTAGCTATATAAATAAGGTGTAAGGAACGACGGCTCGTTACCCACATTGTAGTGTCCCTCTTCGAAGAAGATGTCCAACCGACGGCGAAAGGCAGAATCACCGCCACAAAGTTGGATGAGTGTCAGCACATCGTGAGGTACACTCAAGGAGTATTCCGCCGACAGTCCCTCGTAGAAGAAGGTGTCCCACCAAGGGATATACCACGGTGCCACCTTGGTGTCGGGCCGATAAGCGATCTTTGGTCGGAAGCTCTCGGAGCGTCCCCACTCCACCGAGTCAAGCCACCGGCCTCTGGCATCACGCGGCAGGATAAATCCCGTCATGCCGTGCCATTCATAGTCCTTGCGCCAGAGGTTCTGCCACGAACGGGAGCGGCGCATATACCTATTATAGATCGCACGCTTGCCAAGTCCTTTGGCTACCTGCGCAATGCACCAGTCGTCGTAGCTGTACTCCACGGTGCGGGTACCTGCGCGTGGAATGCCATAAGGCACGTAGCCCAACCGGATATACTCATGCAGCCCGCCACGTCCTTCCTTCTCGTCGTCCTCGGGTGGCACGTCCCCGTCCTTAAGCATCGCCTGCAACGCCTCACGATAGTCGATACCCTTCAGTCCACGGGCATAAGCCTCAGCGATGACCACGTCGGCATGGGAGCCTCCCTGCGTGCGTCCGTTGCTGTCTCCACTGCGTGCGTCGGGCATGTAACCCTCATGGCGATAGATTGCCAAGAGTGCCCGTACGATGTCTGTGGCCCGTTCGGGGTAGTACTCCATGAGCAGGGGCATCGATGTGCGGTAGGTATCCCATAGGGCATAGAAATCATCGTAGTAGGGCGTGCCCGACCATTGCGGACACTCGCCGGTCTTGTCCACCGGCATGAGCAGGGCGTGATAGAGTGCTGTATAGAATATGCGTCGTTCACGGCTGTTGCCCTCATAAGGCACGCGCGCCAAGGTCTCGTTCCACTCCTGGCGCAGCAAACGCAACTGCGTGTTGAAGTCATGACCGACGATATTGTGGCGGGCCTGTTCCACAGACACGTAAGAGATGCCGACCTTCACCTCCACGACGCTGTCGCCCCACCAGACCGAGGCAGCGCGACCACCGAACAGCCGGGATTTCGCAAACGGCGCACTGCTCTGCATACAGAAGTAAACCGTATAGGGACTGCCATTGTTCCATCCGCCACGCACCGTCGTGAAGCCGCTTACCTCATTCTGCCCGCTGACGCTGATGCTGGAAGCCACATATTGCTGAGCCTCGCGCTTATTGGGAATGGTGTCCATGCCTAAGAACGACGCGGCATCAACGAGCAGTCCGTCGGCATGGCGGAAACGATAGAGGGCACAGCGGGCCGCCGTGGTGATGTCCACGCCGATTCCATCCTCAAAATGGCAACTGTACTTTCCGAGTGTGATATTCTCGTTGTCGCGATGACGTGGGTAGGATGGCACTGCAACCACCTTGCCGTCGGGCAGAAACAAACGTTGCGGTGTCATCGACTCATGCCGGCGGAAAGGCTGTATCAGCACATTGCCATATTTCTGTCCGCCACCCGTACCGCTGACATGGGTCTGAGAAAAGCCCTTCACCATTTCGGGTTGTGGTGCCCATCCGGCATTGGGCATGGACAGGCAGTCGGGACCTGGCTTCACCATACCGAAAGGAACTGTGGGACCCACAAACACGCGTCCCTCCCCCTTACTGCCGATGAGTGGGTTGACACAACGCCACAGCTGGGCATGGACTACTGTCGTCAGAGACAGGAAAACGATCAGAAAGATGTTGCGTGACATAGAATGAAGGTTATTACGGACAAGACCTCATAAGAGTAGGACGTTACTGTCTTGCTCCATTTAACAAAAAACTACGACAACAAAGATACGCATAATTAATTGATTATCCAAGAGTTTTAAAATATATTTGGCAATTTGACGCAATTTTACTTGGCTGTCTGACGTAAATTCATTTGGCTGTTTGACGCAAATCTACTTGACTGTTTGACGCAAATTCGCTTGGCTGTTTGACGTAAATCTACTTGGCTGTTTGACGTAAGCCTTTATCTTGACTTACGACTAAGTGAGAAGGTTCAGAAGCAACAGGTAAAAGAAACCTATTAAAAGCAGGCGACCTCGGAGAGTCACCCATAGAACGCAAGAAGCAAGCGGCGATATTAGAATTTCCAAAAATGTTGTTGAAACTGACAGTTTTCCGCCCCTGAGAATCGGATTTTTTGAAGCATGACTATCATTGGCTCGATTTTCGCGATTTTCAGCGCATTTTTGAGTATTTTAGGAAACGAAAAATATAATCCGTTGATTTACAGCGTATTACACAAATACTCATTTATTCTGTACTTCAAAAAGGAAGAATGAGCAGAAGAAAGTACCGAGATGATCTTGTTAAAGTACCTTTTTCATCGAAAATTCTCTAGAGAATTTTCGATGAAAAAGGTACTTTGATGTGGTCATCTCACCTTTTTGATCGTGAAAAAACGGTTTTTTGGAAAAGTAAAAAGCCAAAAATGGCAGTTTCAAAACGCTTTCGGCAGTGAAAAAGCATGGAAAAACTAAGAAATCATCGAAAAAGGATGATACCGACACAAAAATGCTCTCTAGAATGAAAGTTCAGAGAGAGGTGTTTTTGTCAAGTTGTTTACAATTATCAGATCCCTATATTTCCAACTTTGGCAAAAGAAAACTCCACATGATACAGGCATTCACACAACAGAGAATCCTGCCTGTGGACAGAGTCCATGAAAAAGCGGGCTACACCCAAATGGATATAGCCCGCTGAAAGATGCTTGCTAAGAATTACTTCTAATAGCCGGGATTCTGCTTCCAAGTAGGATTCACGTTGAGGATATCCTTATGGACAGGGAAAATACGGTGCGTCTTGTCGAAATTAGCCGTTGGGAATTCCGTGTAGTGTGGGAAGAACTGCCCCTCGAAGGTACCGAAACGAATCATATCGTTGCGACGCCAGTTCTCACCGAGGAACTCACGTCCACGCTCATCAAGAATCTCCTTGAGCGAAGGATTGTGGTCGATGGCAGGCGCCTTGACATAGCTGCGGATCTGGTTGAAGAGGCTCTGCGGTGTGTCGCCGTTGGTAGCTTTACCACCGCGTGTGATGGCCTCAGCCTTCTCCAGCAGGATGTCGGCATAGCGGAAGATCGGCAGGTCGTTGCTCTGGTTACGTCCGTTCTTGAAGTCATCGTCGGTCACGAAGAACTTGACATTGCGGTTGCCCTGATTGTAGCCATTGACATTATCACCCACGTCGAGATGCTCATCTTTGGTCTTCAACGTGATGGAAGAAGTGAGCACGATAGGATTGCCCGCCTTATCCAAAGCCACTTCCTTGGTAGGCAGCTGTGTCGTAGGATCATAGACATGAACCGTGTCACGGAGGATCAGTTGGTTGCGCTCGTCGCCGGGAAGGTTGAAGAGTGCGGCGCACTCAGGTGTCATGGCCACGTATCCGCCGGCCGAATTGTGGAGCTTCATACCATAGTAGCTCTTGGCCGCGTCCTTAGCCTGCTTCCAAGTGATGGCACGACCGTACTGCATACCCGTTGCCGTGTAGGTGTCGTAGGGCAGTGCATAGATGAAGTCCTCGATCTTATAGCCATTGTCGTAGGAGAACTTCTTGCGATAAGGCACGGAGCCGAGGTTGAACTTCTTGCTGTTGATGATGTCGTCGCAATACTTGATACACTCGTCGAGTTTCTCGTTCTTGGCCGTAGCAGCGTCGTACTGATCCACAGATGCGGCAGTATAGACCGGCCAGTTGATGTAGAGCTTCACGAGCAGTGCCTCAGCCATCCACTTCGTCGGCTTGCCATAGGTGTTGGCACTCACCTCGTCGGTCAGCAGCGGAATGATGTCCTTCAGCTCCGACTCGATGAACTCAGCCACCTTGGCGCGTGGGGAGCGCTCAAGAATCTCATCTTTTGCGACGATGTGGTCCATGATCGGTGCGTCGCCCCAACAGTCCATCATGACAAACTCAAAGAAGGCACGCATGGCGCGGGCACGGGCGATGTACTTCTCGTCAGCCCCGTCATTGGTGAGATCACGGATGACTGTGTTGGCCTTGGTGCAGCCACTCATCAGCTCACCCATCCAGTCGATGGTGGCATCGTCCTTGGTGTAAGCGTGGAGACTTGGGTGGGCATAAGCACCATTGTCGTACCATCCACCACCATAGCTGACAGCCGTGTACTCGTCAGACGACAGTTCCTGTGCCTCCATATAGCGACGGCCGAAACAGCCGCGCAGCTGATAATAGACATCAGCCATCTTGGCTTCCACGGCAATATCGTTGTTGGGATATTTAGTGTAGAGCGAATCTACGTCCACATTCAGGTCTGTGCAGCCCGTCAGCAGGAGCAGTCCTCCCGCTAAAGACATAAAAAACTTATTTTTCATTGTGTAGCGTCGTTAATGTTAGAAATTTACTTTCAGGCCCAGCATAACCGTGCGTGTATGGGGATAGTTGCTCCAGCGATAGTCCACGCCCGGTGAGATACCGCCCAAGTCCACCTCAGGATCCAGTCCTTTGTAGCTGGTGATGGTGAAGACGTTGTTCACCGTAGCGTAGAGCTGAGCGTTTTGCAACCAGCCATTGAACTTGGTGAAGGTGTAGCCCAGGGTCAGAGACTGAAGGCGCAGATAGCTTCCGTTCTCGATGAAGCGGTCAGAAGGAATGTTGCCAGAGATGTCGGTAGCCGGACGGTCGGTGATAAACTCTTTGAGCACGTTCTTGCCGTTGGTGAACATCTCGGGGCTGGTGTACTGTGCACGTGAGCCATTGTAGATCTTGTTGCCGAAGACTCCTGTGAAGAAACAAGAGGCACTCCAGTTCTTATAGGTCAGCGTGTTGTTCCATCCCAAGTTCAGCTTAGGCTGTGCGCAACCCGTGATCGAGCGATCGCGCTCGTTGTCGGGAGCTGTAGTGGTTTCACCTGTGCGTTTGCCGTTTTCGTCGAGAACATAGTAGGTGGCAATACCCTTGTCGTTGTATCCGGCGAAAGTAAAGGTGTAGAACGTTCCGAGCGGCTCACCCTCGATGATACGCTGAGTATAGCCGTTAGCAGATACACCGGCAATCATCGGGTCGCCCTGGTTAAACTCCTTGGTGAAGTACTTGTCATCGGTCAACTTGTCCACACGGTTCTTGTTGTGTGCAAGGTTGAGCGTGGTCTGCCAGGTGAAGTCCTTCGTCTTCACGGGCGTTGCGTTTACGGTCAACTCAATACCTTTGTTGGTGATCTCACCGACATTAGCATCGATGTAGCCAAAAGGATATTCGGTCAGAGACACCGGATAAGACCAGATAAGGTCCTTGGTCTTCTTGCTGTAGAGTTCGAGTGTACCGTTGATACGACCGCCAAAGAGCGCATAGTCAACACCAATATTGAACATGCCTGTGCTCTCCCACTTCAGATCGGGATTGGCATTTTTCGTGGCTGCCAGCGTGCGCCAGCTCTTGCCTTCATAATCGAAGAAGCCGGAAGCACCATAGGTGGCAATGGCGGTGTAAGCACCAAAGCCGAGGGCGTTACCACTCACGCCATAGCCCATACGCAGTTTCAGGTTGGAGAACACGTTCTGATTCTTCATGAATGGCTCCTCCGTGATATTCCACGCAACACTTACCGATGGGAAAGTACCCCAACGATGGTCCTTACCGAAGACAGAGCTACCGTCGCGGCGGATGGTAGCCTGGAGCATGTAGCGGCTGTTGTAGCTGTAGGCTGCACGACCATAGAACGAGATATTTCGCACGGTAGCCTTCGTACCGCTCTCCACAGCGGGGATGCCGTCGATGCTGCTGGCGTAAGACAGCTGGTTCCACTTCAAGTAGTCGTCATAGAAATCGTGTACCCACAGTCCGAAGCCGTCGCCGCTCTCCTTCTCTTCCCAAGAGTATCCGGCCATCACAGACAGTTTGTGGATCTTGCTGATCGTGACATCGTAGTTGCCATAAGTCTCGAACGTATGGGCATGACCCATATAAGTGTTACGGGTAGCCTTGCCGTTATAGGCACTCACACCTTCGATTTGTGTGTTGTGGGTGTCGTAGGCGCTGTAGGTATGCTGGTTGTTGGTGAAAGAGTAGTTGGCATTCCATGTCAAGCCGTCAATGATCTTCAGAGAGGCCTTGGCGATATACTGCATACGCTTCCAATTGGTCTCAAAAGTGTCTTCATGGAGCAGTGACATCGGATTGTAGTTCTTTGATCCAGTAGCCTTCGACCAGTTGCCGTCTTCACCTCTGACAGGCATACAAGGAGAATAGTAGTTCATGGCATCAAGCACGGAAGCGCCTTCGTTCCACATCGGCACACCATGAGCCGTGCCGTACATGCCGTTCACGCCGAGAGAGATATCGAGATGATCCTTGAGCACCTTGGTCGTCATCAAGGAGCGCACGTTGAGTCGGTTCATACCCGACTCCTTGACGACACCCTGGCGATTCTGATAGTTCAGGCTCACCATATAGGTAGACTTCTGTCCGCCTCCGCTGATGGAGACATTATGGTTGTGGCTCACACCTGTGCGCAGCACTTCCTTCTGCCAGTCGACATTTGCGCCCTCGTCATTGCCGAGTGTCAGCCCATTGGCCTTGGCATAACCACGCAGATCATCGGCACTTGCCATATCCATAGTCTTGGCCACATGGTCAAAAGCAGCATATCCATTATAGGAGACGCTGGTTCGCTCCTCGCCTTTGCGGCCCTTCTTTGTGTTGATGATGATGACGCCGTTGGCAGCTTTCGAACCGTAGATGGCTGTAGCTGTAGCGTCGCGAAGCACGTCGATGCTCTCGATGTCGTCGGGAGACACCATCGAGATGTCCACGCCGGGAATGCCGTCGATGACATAGTAAGGCTGCATGGCTTCGCCCGTACGCAAAGAGGAGGCACCACGAAGCGTGATGCTCGGCGTGCCATTCGGGTCACCGGAGGTGGTCACCACCAACCCGGCCACCTTTCCTTGAAGCAGCGAGGCGGCATCGGAATAGACGCCCTTGTTCAAGTCTTCGGCTTTCACAGTGGTGATCGACGAGGTGACATCCTTGCGGCGCATGGTACCGTAGCCCACCACAACAACCTCGTTGAGCATCTTGTTGTCGTCCTTGAGAACAGCGTTCTGCCCCGGAGTGATCACACGATCCAAATAGCCGACATAGGAAACCTTGAGTTTTGCACCGGGCTTAGTAGTCGTGATGGTGTAACGGCCGTTGGCGTCGGTCACCGTACCATTGGTGGTGCCCTGCTCCATGACGGTCACGCCAACGAGCGGCTCACCATTGCTGTCGGTGATGACACCAGACTTCTGGCTCTGAGCCATGGCTGCAGTGCCACAAAGCAGGAGAGATGCGGAAAGCACTGCTTTCTGCATGTCCCTCTTCAATTGGGTTTGTCTTTTTCGCATAATAGATATAGTGTTTAATAATTTAAGTGCAAAGATAATGTCTGTATGTGTCGGTTGTGTTACAAAAGATTGACGATTGGTCAAAGTCCAAACGTCGGACCGCCATAGTCCACACCATTGGCAGTGACGGAGAAGCTGACAGTATGGACATCCTGAGCCTGGTCGACATAGACGCCATACACCTTGTTATATACATAACCCTCGCCACGGCAGGGGCGTTTGTCGTAGATGCCGCCCTTGTAGCCGGTCACGCGACAGAGGCGCAAACTGACGTTGTCGAGATGAATGTCCTTGACTTTACCCTCTTCTCCACCGATGAAGCAGCCATTCTCCGACGTGGCGATGATACCACGGAAGTAGATGCGGCTCACCTCACCGCAGCGTCCATGGGTCTCACCATTGGGGAAACGCCAGTTGGCATCCTTGTTGTTGCCATCGGCACGCGGGTAACTGGTGACATAGATCGGTTCGGCTTTGCCCCACCACACGTCGCTCCACAGGCGCAGATCCATGATGATGTTGGAGAAGACGACATCGGTTACCGTGCCCTCATCGCGGTTTTGAATGCCCAAGCCACGGTTGGAACGTGTGATGATGCAGTTGTCGATAGTGACATTATAGATGGAGTCCATATTCTCCGATCCGATCTTGATGGCGCAAGAGCGTGAGCTCATCGTGCAGTTGGTCACCACGATGTCGTGGCAGGAACCGTACTCGGCAAACTCGCGGCGGTTTTTCAGGCAGATGCAGTCGTCGCCGGAAGTGATATGACAATTGCTGATGCGCACATGACGGCTGTGATCAATGTCGATGCCATCACCGTTGCGGATCTTCAAGTTGTTAAGGAGATTGACGCCATCGACCACCGCGTCCTCACAGCCTACGAGATGGAGTGTCCAGTAAGCACCTTCGCGGATGGTGATGTCGCGCACCTGTACGTTCTTCGCACCAATGAGCGTGAGGACATGCGGACGGGGATCAAAGGTGGTCACTGGCTTCAGCTCGTAGGAGTCCGACAGCTCGCGGCCCATGAAGCGCACGCCGTTGCCGTCGATGGTGCCGCGCCCACAGACTCGGATGTCGTGAGCATCCTTGGCCCAAAGCCATAGCATGCCTTCGCCCTGATTGCTGCCAAAGGCACTCTTGCGATAGACTTTTTCATCAGGATTAGCCAACAAGGTGGTACCGGCATCGAGATATAGCTCCACGCCGGACTTCAACTGCAAGGGACCGGAAAGAAAAATCTTGCCACGCGACAAGAGCACACGTCCGCCACCGTCAGCACTGCACGCGTCAATAGCACGCTGGAGAGCCGGTGCATCGTCGGTCATTCCGTCGCCTTTTGCTCCATAGTCCGTGACTTGATAGGTGGTTTGTGCCCATGCAGGCAATGCCAGAATAAGAATGTCAATAAGCAGTAATATCAGTTTTCTCATTGAGTAATGGTCAAAGGTCTTATGTATTGTAATACGGTAATTATGTCGCAAATATAATTAAAAATAGGCAAACCAACAATAATTAGTCATACTTTTTTCAATACGACACCGCATTTTTCATGCTTTCCAGACGTGGAGAGCCTACAACCGCCCTTCTTCGCGATAGCTGTAATAGCTGCCATCAGTGATGATGACATGGTCAAGAAAATAGATACGCATCAGCTCGCAGGCCTTGCGGATGCGGTCGGTGAGTTGGTCGTCCTGCCGGCTGGGACGCTTGCTGCCACTGGGATGGTTGTGACAGACAGCAAGGATCGTGGTATTGCAGAGCAGTGCGTCCTTGATGATGATACGCACGTCGACGGCCGTCTCCGTGATGCCACCGTGACTGACGCACTCTTCCTTAATGAGTTTAAACGACTGGTTAAGCATCAGGATGTGAAACTCCTCCACGTCGAGATCTTGCAACTTGGGATGCATCAGGTTGTAGATGGCTGTAGCAGATCCGAGATCGGGGCGCTCCTCAGCAACGGCGTCTTTGCGACGCTTGCCGAGTTCGCAAGCAGCAAGGATGGTAATGGCCTTGGCCGGCCCCATGCCATGGTAGCGGCACAGGTCGTTTACAGTCTTCTTGCCCAAGGTATTAAGGTTGTAGTTGCAGTCGCTGAGCACCGTGCGCATCAAGTCCACGGCGCTCTGTCTGTCTGATCCGGAACCAATGAGAATGGCAAGCAACTCGGCATCGCTGAGCGCTGCCGCACCGAGTCGCATCATCTTCTCGCGCGGGCGGTCTTGTTCATCCCAATGATTAATGCTGATTTTTTCCATCCTTCAACACCTTTATGACTATCCGTTGATAATCTTTCATGCCATCATTGGGTGCCGGTCTGATGCCAAGCAGACGGCATGCCAAAGCATAAACGGCGGTATTGGAGAACGCCCCGATGTCCTCGCCACCTCGGACATCGGGTCCCATGGCACGGAAGAGGGCGTGCATGTCGCTGTAGGCCGGATCGAAGCCATGCACACCACCATCGTGGCAGGTCTCGTCGGTAAAGAGAAAGCCCGTATCGGGCAGCACCAACACATCACCAATATTAGGATCGGACTGATAATGAAGCCACTGGGGAATGTCTGCCTTGCGCCACACATGCAGGTGGGCAACATGACTCAAAGCAGCCACGATACTGTCCTGCTGCCAACGCTGCGCCGCATAGATATTGGCCGGAAGGTTACCCTCGATCGATTGATACCAGTCTTTATGAAGATAACGGCTGACGGTGATCTGGCGCGAGGGCGTAAACCACGTCATGCCATGGTCGGAGACGACGACAAGGTTGACACTATTCTGCAGTCCCGCCTTACCGACACGTGTCCACAGACTGCCCAACAGCGAGTCGACGCGCTCCACGGCAGCTCGTGTCTGCTTGGCTTGCGGACCATAGTTATGCCCGCTGGCGTCAGGCTCTTCGAAATATGCCATGATGAGGTCGGGGCAATTCGTTGCCGTCAGTTGCTGCATGATTCCGTCAACACGTTGGCTGAATGTGAGATGGGGCTTCTCGTCGTAGCGGTGCCAGATGTCGGGATAGAGACCGTCGACAGCCACGTCTGATCCAGGCCAATAAAAGACAGCCGTATGCAGTCCTTGCCGCTGGGCTGTGAGCCAAAGCGGTTCGCCATGATAGAAGCGGGCGTCGAACTTGGTCTTGGGATTGGACAAAGAGAAGCGCGCTCCCGTAGCACGGTCGAGAAATGAGTTGGCAATGATGCCATGATGCTCGGGCCGCAGTCCGGTGGCGAGAGTATAGTGGTTGGGGAAAGTCTTTGAGGGGAAGGAGGGAACGAGCTCACCCTTGACACCCTGACGGGCCATCAGGTCGAGAAAGGGCGTGTCGTACATCTCGGCATAGTCCCAGCGAAAACCATCACAAGAGATGACTATGGTGGTCTTCTTGGCCAAGACGCTCACCATGCCGGACATCCATAAGATGACAAGGAGCACTGCTGTCTTTACCATGTGGTAAATATTTCGGTTCATAGGCTGTCTTTTATAGGGTTGAAAATAGATGTAAACAACAAGACTACTTGTAGAAGTTTTTCTCGTAAGCTGCAAATTCGTCTTGGCCACGCACACACCGTCGCCACCATGCCTGAAGGAAGCCACAACCGTAGCCCATGAGCTGAGTGAAAGCAGCGCGCACGCTGAGCAGTCCGATCTTTACGCTGTGGTTCTGACACGCAGAGTCTGCAAAGATCAGCAGACTGTAGAGTATCAGCGGTGCTAAAGCCAGTTCCATCGCACCGAGTCCCCTACTGTTCGCATCAGGTGTCTCTGAGAAGAGGTAGGTCAGGAGGCTATCAACAAACAACAATGCCAGAAAGGCCACGCCAAGTGTGAAGACCATTGGCAAAAGATGGACGGGTTTGAGGCTATCGGGATATTTCTTGTAGAGGTTGATGCGGGCGATGCCACTGTTAAACACCTGTCGCCAGAACTTGCGGAAGTCTGTTCTCCGCTTGTGATAGACCCATGCGCCGGGGAAGAGACGACAGTGACAGCCGGCCTTGAAGATACGGATGGAGAAGTCGATATCCTCACCGAAGCGCATCTTAGAGAAGCCACCGAGTCGCTGGTATACGTCGCGACGGATACCCATGTTGAAGGAGCGGGGATAGAACTTGTCGAGTTTCTTCTTTCCGCCACGGATGCCGCCGGTGGTGAAGAAGCTCGTCATGGAATAGGAGATGGCCTTTTGAGTCGGAGTAAACGAGTCGGCCGCACGGTCGGGACCGCCAAAAGCCTCGCAGGGCTCACGCCGCAACTCGTCGTCAACGGCTTGGAGATAACCGGGAGGAACCACCACATCGGAATCGAGAATGATGACATACTCACCACGCGCGCGCTCTACGCCATAGTTGCGGCTCTGTCCGGGTCCGCTGTTAGGCTTACTGAAATAGTGAAGGTCGAGTTTTCCCACATAGCGCGCGCAGACATCGTGACAAGGCACTTGCGAGCCGTCCTCAACAACGACGACTTCAAAAGTGCTTAACGACTGGTGTGTCAGACTGTCCAACAGCTCGCCGACCTCGTCGGGGCGGTTGAAGACAGGGATGACAAAAGAGTATTTCAAAGGCTGCTCCATAGTAATAGAATTCTCCAAGACGCTGACCGGCCTCCGGAGAGAGCGGTCGTTAACAAAAAAGCCACCCTTCGCAAAAGGAAGGATGGCGTAAGGCTTAGTGCCCAATTATTTCTCGCTCACGCGGCCCACATAGCTGCCGTCGCGTGTGTCGACCGTGATGGTCTCGCCCTCATTGATGAACAAGGGCACACGGATCTCAGCGCCAGTCTCGAGAGTAGCGGGCTTGGTAGCATTGGTAGCTGTGTTGCCCTTCACACCCGGCTCGCTGTGAGTGATCTTCAGATTGGTCTTCACCGGCATTTCGGCAGAGAGGATGGTGCCGTCAGAAGTGTCGGTCTGCACGTCAACGACGTCGCCTTCCTTCATAAACTCCCAGCCAGTGATCATGTCCTTGGCGATAGGGATCTGCTCGAAAGTCTCCTGGTTCATGAAGATGTAGCCAGTAGGATCCTCATAGAGATACTGATAAGGACGATGCTCCACGCGCACGTCATCAAGCTTGAAGCCAATCTGGAATGTACGCTCCAGCACGCGGCCGTCAGCCACGTTCTTCAGCTTGGTGTTCATGACAGTATTGCCTTTTCCTGGCTTACGATGCTGGAAGTCAACGCACTTCCAAATGCCGCCGTCCATGCGGATGCATGTACCGATCTTAATTTCCTGTGAATTAATCATTGTATGTATATTATAAG
>R21__coassemble_912_pt1 | contig 21920 bp, 18 predicted proteins | sample R21__metabat2_high_PE_018 | metagenome-assembled genome bin R21
ACATCGCGGAGTGGAGCAGTTGGTAGCTCGCCAGGCTCATAACCTGGAGGTCGCACGTTCGAGTCCTGCCTCCGCAACTATAACGTCCGGAGTCGTTGAAAATCAACGTTTCGGACGTTGTATTTGTTTTGTGCGAACAGGTATCGGACGATTTTGGTTAAGTTTGAAGTAAATTCACTTGGCCAGATTTGAGTTCCATACTGTTGATTAGTATACTCCCAACAGTCACACAAGTGTAGATGATCTCTATTCTCATATGGACAGTTACAATTATCCTATCCATTTCGGTAATCGCTCGGGCTTTGCTTATACTGTCGTTTGAAGAGAGCAGAGAAATAAGAGGCCGTAGCAAAGCCTGTTCGCTCGGCTATCTCGTTAATGCTAAGGTCGCTATCCCGGAGAAGGCGGGCGGCTTTCTGCAATTTGTATGTACGGAAGAAGTTTCCTGGTGTCTCTCCCGTAAGGGTCTTCAGCTTATAGTTGAACTTTGCGGGGCTTATCAGTAGCTCGCGCGCGAGAACCGTTACGCGTAGATCCGAATCAGCCAGGTGCTTGTCCATAAGCTTATATACCTCATCGAGGAAGCGACGGTCGGCTTGACTCATTCCATCAACAGACTGTCCGGGTGTGCGTTCCATCGTTTGTGCTGCCTGTCTCATACGCTGGCTGTTGTGAAGGAGTGATGATACCACTGTGCGCAGATATTGACCGTCGAAAGGCTTCTCTATGCATATGTTGGCTCCGGCCTCTAAAACAGCTGTTTGCAAGCCGGTGCCTAACTTGCCTGCGAACATGGCAACCGGCACGAAAGCCCACCGTTCTTCCTTGCGCAAGTTGCGGACAAAATCAATCTCCGAGCTTTGACCAGCCTGTATGTCCGACAAGATTACGTCGGGTGTGGTTATTTCCATCTCTGCCCATGCATCTTCTGTATTGTATTTGTTGAATACTATATAGTCGTCCTGAAGCAGACTGCGAATGTACTGAGCCAGTTCTACATCACTCTCTATGACAAGAATAACCCGCTTTCCTGCCAGATTATTCTGACGGGATATATCATTCAAAGCCTTCGGAGCTTGTTCTCCTTCCTCTATCACAGGCGATGGATTCCCTTTGTCGGCAGTAAATACCTCATTGGGGTAAGCAGAGTCATCTATAGGAAGGACAACATCGAAGGCAACACCCTTTCCTTCCACATTGCGAACCCTTACCGTACCATGATGAAGTTCAGCAAGTCGCTTTACATAGTAACGGCCTATACCTGAGCCCCAGCTGTAGGAATCGGCCTTATGTGCTTCAGGCAGTTCGTAATAGCGAAGAAAGACATCGGCAAGTCTGTCATCAGGAATCTCCTTTCCGCTGTGCATCACTGTGAGCTCAAGATAGCGCTTTCCGGCTGATGGTGGTAAAGAGGCGGGATCAGAGACCTCAGAACTGTCGATAATCGAGGCAGAAAAGGCTATCTGTCCGTTCTCTTCAGTATGGTTTATGGCGTCAGTGAAAAGATTGCCAAGTATTTTTTCCAGCTTATCGTTGTCGATCCAGCCAAATACATTGCCTTTAAGGCCATACGTCTCCACTGAGATATGCTTATAATTGGCACCTTCCCGAAGCGAATCGGCCAGCTTCCGTAGCCGTTCCATCACATCCGTCTGTGCAACACTCAAGCGTAGAGCATCCTTTTCCAATGCGTTAAAGTCGAGCATCTGGTCAGTGAACCGAAGCATACTCTTTACGCCACGGGTAATAACAGAGAGTGAACGGCGGGTCTCCCGAGGGAGAGTCTTGTCGTTGTTGATAGTCGAAAGAGGACCATATATTAAGGTGAGAGGGTTGCGAAACTCGTGAGAAATATTGGCAAAGAAACTCCGGTTCATCTCATCCGATTGCTCTATGCGCTGCTTTTCACTCTTCTCCTGCTCCAGTTGCAGCCGGTTGGTACGTATTCGGAGGTAAAGGCGGTTGATATAGACTACCAAAGCTAAAACGAGTAAAACGTATAGTGCGACGGCAGGCGTAGAGGCAGCAGGTGCCGGTTTTACACGGATGATAAGGCTTCGCTCGCCAAGCACGCTGCCGTGAGGAGCCTGCAGGACCTTCAGATGGAAATGATAGGTGCCTGCAGGCAGGTTGGCATAGGTTATAAAGCCCGGCTGCTGGCGGGTAGTCCAGCGATCGTCGTAGCCCATCATCTGATATTGGTACACCACCTGCATATTGCTCTCATAGCCTGCACCGGAGAACGCAATGCTCAGATGGTCGTCGCGATGATTCAGAACTACTTCTTGTCGCCCTGACATCATAGTGCTGTCCATAACAACGCCATAGCGCTTCTCGCCCCTCATCGTATAAAGGCCGGAAATATGAAGGCTCGGAGCCTGTCTTTGGGAGGTTATTTGTCTCGGTATGGCCACGCAACCATAAGCAGAGCCAAGCCAGCAGTCGTCGCCGACAAGGGCTATGCTGTTGGCACTATAGAGCTCGTAAGGCTTGCTCTTTGAGAGCGCGATGTCGTAGAGCCGTGTCTCGCCTGAGGGAATGGAGACTTCGCCCATGCCCAGACGTGTGCTTATGAGAAGGTGATTGCCATAAGCTGCCATGCTCATCACGTGCAAGTCTGCTGTAGAAGGGTAAGGGCGGAGTTTCCGCGTTGAAAGATCAAGACTGAATAAACCGTCGCCATTGGTACCTATCCACACCTTTTCGCCCGTCTTGACGATAGCCATAGGCATTCCGCCCCCTTCAGTGCTTCCGCTAATGGGTATTTTCTCCAGTTTGCCGTTCCTCGCATCATAGACATAGAAGTGCAGGCCACGAGTAACGATGAGCACTCGAAGTGGGCTCAAGAGGAGAAGCCGGGAGTCGTCGCCGAAGCTTTTGTCGGGCAGTTGTACCGTTTTGCTGCTTGCATCATGTCTTATCACTTGAAATCCTTGGTTGGAAGTGACGTATATAAGGCTGTCGTCCATGACACAATCGCCGAGATAGCCATGATTGTGATAGTTGAATCGCGGCACGAGCCTCTTGCCAATGATGTTGGCCAGGACGATACTGCCATGGGTAAGCAGCACTGCCCTGTTTCCGGAAACAACAATCTTACGCAATAGTTGCGTAAAAATCTTGTTCTCCGGGAAAAGTTTGTCCTGTGAAACGACCTGATAGCTACGTTTAGCTACATCATAGCAGAATACGTCCGAATAAGTTCCACACCAGAGCAAGCCGTTGCTGTAGGCGAGGCAAGCTATTCTGTTGCCGGCGGTGAGCGCAGTGAGGGGATTAGCGTTATGTTGCTGAAGTAGAGATCTATAAGGATTTACCACTTCAAAACCACTATTGTAATAGCCAATCCAAAGATTGTGACTTGCGTCGCGGTAAATGTTGGTAACCTGATGAATATCAGTCTCACCAAGTGAGGCTGCCGCACGAAGAGCCTTTGTGCGCGTATCGGTCATGAGCCATTGCGTATGTGTCTTCAGCACTATGGTATGATCATCGTAGGTTGCAATGTAGGTAATGGGCTCTTTTATCATCTCTGTCGGTCGGTATATCTTGCCTGTGTGTAAATCTATACCGGTAAATCTGTTCTCTTGTGTCACCCACATCTTATTATCCGTGGTCTGAACGGAAAAGCAAACCATTCCTTTTTGGCCGGTAGTGATGGTCCTTATAGTGTGATAGAGACTGTCTGTCTGTCGGATGTTGCATGGATCTATAAGCCAAAGCTCACCTCGTTCACCGGCGCAAATGCTCAAATAAGACCGCGTATGATAGATGAGATGCATACGGTTGGACTGCGCATCAACCTGAAAGACGTTGCTCGAAGTTCCTATCGTACCCGATTTGGCAATAATTCGGCCATCAGACAGTTGCACAATCTCACGGACATCATTGTCCTCACCCTTGTCCGGATGAAAGCGGCGGAAACGACCATTGCCGTCATAGAGGGCCAAACCGTGGTGCGTTCCTATCCAGATTCGGTTCTGCCGGTCACGGAAAAGCTTTAGTATACTGTTGTCGGGAATGGTCGTAGTATCGTTGTTGTTAAAATAGAAAGAAGTGAACGACTGCCCGTCATACACGTTTAGCCCGTATGAGGTTCCTATCCACATGCTGCCGTCGAAGTTTTGAACGAAGGTTTTCACCTCGTCGGATGACAGAATGGCTGAAGTTTCCATCTTTCCATCCAGAGCTATCAGTTTGTTTTCCTTCGTACATGATGCCAGCAGCACTGCAAACATGCACAGAACAGAGAACAGGATCTTTTTCATCAGTTTTAAGTTTAGCACCCCAAAAGTACTGATAAAATGGCAATCGGCAAAGGTTTTTAGTGAAAATCACCGTTTTTTTAGTGGAAAACGATATGTGTTTTATAGAATAGCATCCTATCAAATAGCGAAAAACGACAGAAATTATTGATTTTTACATGTAATTTTGCAGCGTCAGAGCCTAATATCGGTCTAAATACAAAAACCTAAATATGATGAAAAAGTTACTATCAACCAATGTGTTCAACAGAACCGTTCCTAAAGCAGTAATGATGTTACTGCTTTTCGCACAGTCTGTTTTGGCTATTAAGTCTGCCTCTCCTGAATCCATCCAGTCGGCAACTCCCGTCCTCAAAGTAACCGGAGGTAAAATATCCGGGTGCATAGGCGAAGACGCACACATTCTTGTATATAAGGGCATTCCTTATGCTGCCCCTCCTATCGGAGACCTGAGGTGGAAGCGTCCCCAGCCAGTTAAGGCATGGCAGGGAACACGTCTTTGCAACACATTTTCCGCAATGGCCTTTCAACGCGAACGTGACATGAAGTCATTTTATGGCAAGGAGTTTCATGATCCACAGAGTGAGCCTCAGCGCAGTGAGGACTGTCTCTACCTTAATGTATGGACTCCGAGAAGCGCTGCAGGCAACACCAAGGCAAAACTTCCTGTTGTGATGTGGATTCACGGCGGCGCTTATATGAGCGGGTTCGGCTTCGAGAAGGAAATGGACGGCGAGGCTTGGGCCCAGCGCGGCGTTATTCTCGTAACAATCAACTACCGGTTGAACGTTTTCGGTTTTCTTGCTCACCCTGCCCTCTCAGCAGAAAACAAGGAAGGATTGTCGGGCAACTACGGGCTATATGACCAGATAGCAGCTTTACAATGGGTTGTCAACAACATTGCTCAGTTTGGCGGTGACCCGAAAAACATCACTGTTGCCGGTCAGAGTGCCGGAGCAGGGAGCGTGAAGAATCTTGTTACAAGTCCGCTTTGCAAGCGATTCATCAGCAAGGCCATCATCCAGAGTGGCGGAGGCTTGGGAGAGTTTATCTCTACAGAGGCAAATAAAGACAAGCTTGAGGCCCTTGGCATGCAGATGATGGATCAGCTTCAGGCTCATACCGCTAAAGAGATGCGAGCCTTAAGTGCAGAAAAAGTGCAGGGAGCACTCATGCCGTTCATGCGTCAGGCAAAGGCCGGGCTCTTTACTGCACCTTATATTGACGGTGTAGCCCTGACCGAAGACTTCACATCTGCCGTAAAGGACAACTCTATTGCCGATATACCCTATCTTATAGGAAGCAATGCCAACGATATTGTGCCGATGGATAAGGCTATAACCGACTTTGCCGCGGCTCGTGACTCGCTCTCCAAGCGTCCTGTCTACGTCTATCACTTCGACAGATCCCTTCCCGGTGACACCGCAGGAGCCTTTCATTCAGCAGAGATGTGGTACACCTTCCACACGCTGAAGCGCAGTTGGCGTCCGTTTACCCAGGCCGACTATGAGCTTTCTGACCGTATGGTAACCTACTGGACCAACTTCATCAAGTACGGAAGTCCCGACGGTGACAAAACATGGAAGCCATGCACCCGCAAGGCTCCCTATGTAGAAGTGCTTCAGACAAAGAAATAATACCTATCCTAACTACATATTATTCATAGCAACTATAATTATCAACAATAACTAATTTTCTATCATAACGATGAACATCAAGAAACAAAGCACCATCACCGTGTCACTACTGTGCGGAATGCTCTTGAGCTCCACAGCCTTATCTGCTCAGGAGGTTATCAAGAAAGACAGTGTGGCCAACGACAAAGAGGTGAAAAACCGTAACGTCATGCTCAATGCTTCCAGTGCCGACCAACCACGTGAGATCAGCATCGGTCTGCCTGCAGCCACCACAGGTGCAACCATCTTCGAGGATGGTCTGCCCGTATCCTACAATCCTTGGCCTGACATTCCTTACCTTAGCTGGACAGGTGGCAACGGCTATTCTCGTATCCGCGTGATGAGCCTTGGCGAGGCAGCCCTTCAGTACGGTGGTATAGCCTATGCGGTGAACAGCTTTACTGCCGATGCAGGAAAGCAGCTCGGTGGTAAGTTAACTTATCAGCTCAACAACTACGGTCGTCAGGTATTCGACGGAGTAGTTTCCGGACCTCTGGGCAAAGGTTGGGGGCTGATGGTTAACACCCGCCAGATTTGGGACCCTGGAACATCCAAGATTACAGCAGCAAGCCTGCAGAGCAGAGTTCAGGCTTATCGTTTCAAACTTTCTAAGAGCTTTGCTAAGGGCCGTGGAAATATGAGTCTCCTCTATCAGTTTACCAGCAATATGAGCAACACTTCAACAGCATCTCCGTTCATATTTGTAGGTGACGGAAGCGTGAAGAAATATAATGGCATCGACTTTGGCACTGATCCTTATTTTCCTCAGGAAGCCAACACAATATCTTATCGTGATGATGAGACCGGAAAGATTATTACCAAGAGTTGGAGGGACGGCGGTACCACAAGGAATAACCAGATAACCTACAACTTTAATTACCGTTTCCGTAACGGCATGAAATTCGACTTTACGAGCCGTGCCAAGTTCGGAAACGTTAACACGGCTTTAAGCATGGCCTCTGGCATATCAAAGAACTCCGGCCGCTATTTCTACGCCGACGGAACCCCATATACCGGCGATTATGTTCAGAACCGTTATCTCATGGTAGTGCCGGGCTTCGAGCGTACGTGGTTTAATACAGCCATGCTCTCGGGTAAGAGCAAGAATGCTGCGCATAACTGGCGTATAGGACTCAATATCTGGTACAACCGTGCGGGAACCGACCAGGCTAGCACCAACTCTGCGCATGAGGTAGCCAAGGACCCACATCTTTTGTACGTAAAAGATACTAATGGTCTGCTTCAGTCGACCACCGGTCTGAATGCCTATGGTGGTGCCTATTATAACACCCATGACAGCAAGTTCGCCCTCATTCTTAGTGATGACTGGAAGGTAAACAAGCGGCTTAACCTTAATGCTGGTGTTCGTTTGGAGTACAACACCTATGCTGGTAAGAGTGCTACAACTATGGACGGCAAGGAGAATCCTCGTATCAATAACTGGTGGGTGGGAGCAAATCCTAACGGTGGTATCACCCATTTCCATGGCGACTGGCTGAATCCCTCAGCTACATTCAATTTCCGATATTCCATTCTTAAAGGATTCGGTCTTACCGGAGAGTATGTTTTTGTAATGCAGCGCACCGTTCCAAAGGACTATTCTGGCGAGGCTATGCCAAGAATGAAACCAGTTGACATCAATGCAGCCCACGGAGGTATCTTCTGGAATAACAGGTGGATCTCTCTTACATCTCAGCTTTCCTTTGTCAGCAGTACTAACTATAAGACTCGCAGCAGCTTCTATCATCAGCTTCAGAACGACGCTACCGATGGCTCCGGCCTGCTTAAAGGCGACGAGCAATCGGTTACCATCACCACCAACTACGATGTTCGCACCATCGGTTGGACCACCGATTTCGTACTTACCCCATTCCGAGGATTTGCCCTTCACGGACTTCTCACTCTGCAGAAGCCTACTTACCAGAACCTCGATATCAGCGCTACCTTTGCTGATGGTGTAACCGATCACGCCGATGTAAGCGGTAAAGTTGTAACAGCAATGTCAAAAGTGCTCATTGAGCTCGATCCGAGCTACAACTATAAAAAGTGGTCTGTTGGTCTCAACTTCCGCTATTTTGGCAAGCAGTACATCAACAAGACCAACACGCTTTACTTTAATGGTCATTGGGAAACCTTTGGCAATATCCGTTATCAGCTTAATAAGAAAATTAACTTTGCCCTCAACGTGGTTAACTTCCTCAACCAGAACGGAGCCAGCGGAAGCATTAGCGCTGCCGATCTTGTCACCGATCCGTCGAAGTATAAGAACTATCTTATGGCAGGTTCATACATCCGCCCCTTTGAAGTAAGTCTTTCCACAACCATTAATTTCTAAAAATAAGCAACAAGATGAAAAGAAAAAACATACTATTAAGTTTCGCCCTGCTCTTCGGCGCAGTCCTGCCTTTTACAGCTAGTGCTAAAGATGTAACCAACATCAACTCACAATGGGGATTCAAGGCAAAGGCCTTGATTCCTTGGGGAGTTTACCCTAATGTACGTATACCAGAGTGCGACATCATAGTCAACCTTCCTAACACTTGGAACGAAAAGGATTTCATGTCAGACAAAGGCTTCCGCAAGGGCGAAGGCTCTTATGAAAAGAAGATAATGATACCAGAATCCGACAAGGGTCGCCGCATCTTCATTCATTTCGAAGGTGTAAGCCAGACTGCCAACGTGTTCTGTAACTATAAGAAGGTAGGTGAACACCGCAATGCCTTCACCGCTTTCACCGTGGAGATAACCAATCAGGTGGAATATGGCAAGGAGAACAAGATTACCGTGATTTGCGACAACAGCCACCAGCTTGACATTGCCCCCATTTCTGGCGACTTCAACATCTACGGCGGCATCTACCGTGATGTGTGGTTGGAGAAATCGGCTGAGAGTGCCTGCATATCGCCTCTCTTCTACGGTAGCAACGGCGTCATCCTGCATCAGAAGTCGGCCGATGCCAATCAGGCACGCCTTCAGGCTGAGGTTCACCTCTCTACGACAACCGACTATAAAGGCTGTACTGTAGAACTGCAGATAACCGATGCCACAGGAAAGGTTGTCGCATCGCAGCAGACTCCGAACATCTATAACGACAAGTGTGTGATGAATATCGAAGTTCAACATCCTCATCTTTGGCAAGGCACCGCCGATCCCTACCTATATAATGTTGTAGCAGTGCTCAAACGTAATGGTAAGGAGATAGACCGCGTTGAGGATCAGACAGGATTTCGTAGCTATTACATTGATGCCGACAAAGGTTTCTTCCTCAATGGCAAGCATCTGAAGCTTCACGGAGTCTCACGCCATCAGGAATGGGCCGGCATGGCTACCGCACTCACAACGAAGGAGCACGACACCGACCTGAACCTTATTCAGGATATGGGTGCCAATGCCATCCGTATGGCCCATTATCCTCAGGCCCAGTACATGCTTCAGCAAGCTGACAAGCGCGGTTTTGTTGTTTGGGAAGAGATACCATTCGTAAGCAATTACATCCCTTCAGAGTCGTTCGACAATAATCTCCGCGAAGATCTCCGTGAGATGATTTATCAGAACATTAACCACCCCTCAGTGTGCTTCTGGGGAATCTTCAATGAGGTAAGCGGCGGACAGAACAAGATAGCTGCCGAGCTCAATGACATGGTTCATCAGATAGATCCTTCTCGTGTTAGCACATCGGCTACATGCTTTGAGGGCGACTTCAACTTCATATCCGATGTGCTTGGCTGGAACAAATACTATGGCTGGTATAATGGCAAGGACACCGATCTTGGTCCGTTCCTCGACGAGTGGCACAAGGCACATCCTTACACAAAGATAGGCGTATCAGAGTACGGTGCCGGCTCTGGCCTTCATCAGCATCGCGCTCAAGCCAAGACAGGCGGAGGCTATCGTGATGCCACAAGCCGCTTCCATCCCATGGAGAATCAGACGGCCGTGCACCACAATGCCCTTCTCGACATTCAGAAGCGCGACTACGTGTGGGGCTCCTTCATTTGGAACATGTTTGACTTTGGATCTTCTATGCGTACCGAGGGCGAGTTCAACAACCTCAACGATAAAGGTCTTGTGAGCCACGACCGCAAAGTGAAGAAAGATGCTTTCTATTTCTATCGCGCCAACTGGAACCATACCAGTCCTACCACTTTCCTCTGCTCAAAGGGCTACACCGACCGTAAGGAAGATGTTACCGACATCATTGGTTTCGTGAGCGATGGCAGTGCCACCCTCTATTTGAACGGAAAGAAAATAGGTACACAGAAAGCCGATGAGGTGCACACCGTATGCTGGAAGAACGTCCGTCTTCAGAAAGGCAAGAACGAGGTGGTTCTCAAGTCGGCCCACGGACAGGACAAAGCTACTTGGAATGTCAATCTATAGGAATTGCTTCTTCGTTTTTAGATAGATGATAGGTTAATAGGAAGACAGGGGCATGAAGATGCCACCTGTCTTCCAACAACCTTTTAAAGATACACTATAAGATTAACAATTTAAAAACTACACAATGGAAAGAACCTGGAGATGGTTTGGCAAGAACGATAAGATAACTCTTGCACAGCTAAGACAAATAGGCGTTGAAGGCATCGTAACAGCCCTTCATGACGTGCCACTCGGCGGGGTATGGACAAGGGAGAAGATACACGCCCTGCGTGAGTATATCGAGAGCTATGGGATGAGATGGAGCGTCGTGGAGAGCCTGCCGGTGGTAGAAACCATTAAATACGGAGGTCCCGACAAAGATCATCAGATAGAGGTGTACAAGCAATCACTGCGCAATCTGGCCGCTGAGGGCATCCACTGCATCTGTTACAACTTCATGCCGGTGCTCGACTGGGCACGTACCGACCTTCTGCATAAAAATCCCAACGGCTCAACCAACCTTTACTTCAACTACGCCGAGTTCGCTTATTTCGATATTTACATCCTCAAGCGCAAAGGGGCTCGCGAGGAGTGGGCTGACTTCAAGTTTCCAGAGGGATGGGGTGTCGGAAGGGATGTCCTCACAGAATGTGATAAGCTCGCTGAGACCATGACCCCTGAAAAGGATCATCAGCTGGTAGAGAACATCGTTATAAAGACACAGGGCTTTGTTTCCGGTAACTTCAGTGAGAACGACGAAGCACCTGTAGAGAAGTTCCGTGAGTTCCTCAACCTCTACAAAGGCATCGACAAGGTCAAGCTGCGTGCCAATATGAAGTACTTCCTTGAGGCTATCATGCCCGTTTGTGATGAATGCGACATGAATATGTGCGTCCACCCCGACGATCCTCCTATCGAGATTCTTGGACTTCCCCGCATCGTGCGCACTGAAGAGGACATACAATGGTTGCTCGATGCTGTGCCCAACAAGCACAACGGACTAACATTCTGTGCTGGGTCGCTCAGTGCTGGTGCATATAATCACGTAGTTGAGATGGCCCGCAAGTTCGCTTCACGCACCCACTTCGTCCACCTGCGCAGTTGTCATATCTTCCCCAACGGCGACTTTACAGAGGCTTCGCATCTCGGTGGCCGCGCCGATCTTATTGAACTGTGCCGCATCTTCGAGAAGGTGAACCCTCAACTGCCTATGCGCGTTGACCATGGCATGACCTTCACCGACGAGCCCGGCGGCATCATGGATGAGTCAAATCACGGACACAACTCTGGCTACACTCTCTTGGGCCGCATGTTTGCCATGGGACAGGTGCAGGGGATACTTGCCACCGTTGACCGCGAACTGGGAATTGATTACAAGCAGCCGGGATTCTTCGACTAATCGTTGTCATAAAAACAAAGTACATTATGAAACTACTGGATATATTAAACAACGGCTTTAGCTCATCTGAATGGGAAGCCAAGGGCTACGAACTCCCACAATTTCCTCGACTATATAAAGGATGAGACGAAGATCTCCTTCCTATGGTCGATGATCGACAAGATTACACCGCACCCGCACGCGAAGGTGAAGGAGATGTTGGCCCAGGATGGCTTTGAGGATAACAACAATATAGAAACGAGCCATCATACCTTCAGCGCACCTTTCGTCAACTCGGAGGAGACACAATACCTCGTCGTAGAGGACCACTACACCAACGGCCGGCCGCCTCTCGGCCTTGAGGTGTGCTCTACACAACACGCGAAACCGTCGATAAGGTGGAAACCATGAAGGTAACAACCTGCTTGAACCCACTTCATACCGCCATGTCTATCTATGGTTGCCTGCTCGGCTACGACCTCATATCAGCTGAGATGAAAGACTGTGATATTCGTGCGTTTATCCAGAAGATTGGATACATTGAGGCTATGCCGGTGGTCACAGATCCAGGGGTGCTGAACCCTTACGAGTTTATAGGCGACTTCATCAATAAACGCCTGCCTAACCCTTTCATGCCAGACACACCTCAGCGCATAACAACGGATACTTCGCAGAAGCTCTCCATACGCTTTGGTGAAACGATAAAAAAGTATGTCTCTCGTGGTCTCGACATGCAAAAACTCATCCTCATTCCTTTGGTGCTTGCAGGTTATGCTCGCTACTTGAAGGGACTCGATGATGACCTGAAGCCTTTTGAGCCATCGCCCGATCCACTGTTGGCAGAGTTGCAGGACATCGTTGCGCCTTTGGCGATTGGCAAGCCCGAACAAGACTGGGCTCCGCTGAAGAAGCTCTACAGTCGTAAGGATATCTTCTGTCTTAATCTTTATGAGGCAGGACTTGGTGAGCGTATAGAGGGAACAGACTGCTGTGGAGCCTTTGATGGGCGCAGCACATATACCGTAGACTTAGCCATGCATCGGGAATCTGGAAAGAAGGGTGACTTCATCCTTTCAAAGAAGGAACGTTCCATGCCGTTCCACAAAGAGCGCAGCGAAGGTAACCCAGACTATGAGCGTTTCAAGGGGGCTGGATGCCAAGAAGAGGGAAGATAGGCAGCGGGGCCATACATGTCGTAGCCTGTCCTGCCATGGGAAAAGACAGGTATGTAGTCGGTTCACGCCGGTAGAATCTGCTTAGCGTGTTGGCCATAGAACTTTGTCTCAATATAGCCGACGCTATGGAGGATCTAATGCAAGGTACACAAGCCGTCGGTGAGCTTGAGGCAATTTTGAGCGTCTTGTCGCCCTCTGAGGCCGTGGTTACGCACTAACACGAAGTCTTAACTTTTGTTTGCAGAATGTTAATCGGGTATCAATCAGTATATTGCAAAATTTAATTCTTTGTAGAAGCCTGTAAAATGGCAAGTGGAAAACTTTAATTACATTATTTTTTATTAATTTTGTAGCAGTCATATAATAATTCTCATCCATCATTGACCAACAAGAGCAGAACATACGTTGCCATCGACCTGAAGAGTTTCTACAGTTCAGTGGAGTGTGTCGCCAGGGGACTTGACCCGCTGACGACCAACCTTGTCGTGGCCGATGTGAGCCGCACGGAGAAGACTATCTGTCTGGCCGTGTCGGCCTCGATGAAGGCTTACGGACTGGGAGGTCGCGCCCGGCTCTTCGAGGTGGTGGAGAAGATGTGGGAGGTGAACTACGAACGGCGTAAGGCTATCGGATTCAGACCGTTCACGGGAAAGTCTTATCTTGCAAAGGAATTGGCGGAGCATCCCGACTGGGAGGCAGACTATATCGCCGCCACACCGCGGATGGCGGAGTACATCAAGGTGAGCAGCCAAATCTACGGCATCTACCTCAAATACATCGCGCCGGAGGACATCCACGTCTATTCCATCGACGAGATCTTTGCCGACGTCACAGACTATCTGCAATCCTACAAGATGACGGCACACGAGCTGGCAATGACGATGATCCGCGATGTGCTGCGCACGACGGGTATCACGGCTACGGCGGGCATCGGTACCAATCTCTACCTCTGCAAGGTGGCGATGGACATTGTGGCCAAGCATATCCCGGCTGATAAGGACGGTGTGCGCATTGCTGAACTCGATGAGATGAGCTACCGCCGTAAGCTGTGGAACCATCAGCCTTTGACCGACTTCTGGCGCTTTGGCCGTGGCATCGTGGCAAGGCTCAGCACCATCGGGGTTGAAACGATGGGGCAGCTTGCGAGGATGTCAATAGATAATGAGGAACTGCTCTACAGAATGTTTGGTGTCAACGCGGAGCTCATCATCGATCACGCCTGGGGATGGGAACCGGTGACAATGGACTATATCAAAGCCTACAAGCCCGAAACGAACTCCCTGGGCAGCGGGCAGGTGCTGCAAAGTCCCTATACGGCAGAGAAGGGCAGGGTAGTCGCCCGTGAGATGGCCGATGCGTTGTCGCTCGACTTGGTTGACAAGCATCTCGTGGGCGATCAGATAGTCCTCACGGTGGGCTACGACCGCGAGAGCCTCACCAATCCCGCTATCCGTGCGCAGTACCATGGTGAGGTCAGTACCGACTGGTATGGCCGCAGCGTACCGAAACATGCGCATGGCTCCATCAGTCTTGACCGCCCTACATCGTCATCGAGTCAATTTATCGATGCTGTCACACAACTCTATGACCGCATCGTCAATCCCATCTTGTTAGTCCGGCGGCTCAACATTACCGTCAACCACGTTATCAGCGAGGACGAGGCCAAGAGACAACAGCAAAATACGCCCGTACAGCTCGACCTCTTCACCGACTATCAAGCGGAAGCCGAAAAGCAGAAGCAGGCGGATGACGCGGCAGCCAAGGAGCGCCGCCTACAGGAGGCAGCACTGAAAATCAAGAAGGAATTTGGCAAGAACGCCCTCCTCCGTGGACTAAACTATGCTGAGGGCGCGACGCAGAAAGAAAGAAACAACCAAATAGGAGGACACAAAGCATGACAGACAATTACGACGACATCATCAATCTTCCGCATCACGTCTCCTCGAAACATTCGAGGATGAGCATGTATAACCGTGCTGCCCAGTTCTCGCCCTTCTCTGCCCTCACCGGCTATGAGAAAGCCATTGAGGAAGTGAGGAAGAAGCAGGAGGAAAAAATGAGACGGCGGAATGCGTCAGTGGATGAAGTCAATGATAATAACATTAGTACAAACTTAAATATAGAACAATATGAAGAACTTTGATCCAAAGGCATGGTTCATGCCACAAGCAGTATTAGTTATCGGCACATACGATGCCGACGTAACACCCAACGCAATGAACGCAGCGTGGGCTGGACAGTGGGACAGTGACAAGATTATGATATCGATGGGCAACCATCAGACGACAGTGAATCTCAATGCCAACCCCGACTTCACGATTGCTTTCGCCACAACGGAGACTATGATAGCAGCTGACTTTGTCGGTGTTGTCAGCGGAAAGAAAGTAAAGGACAAGGTGGCCAAAACCGGCTGGAAAGTAGAAAAAGGAGAGAAGGTGAACGCTCCCGTCTTCACCGACTTCCCCATGACGATGGAGTGCCGCATCGAGCGGAAGATTGACGAGTCGGAGACGGGCTACTATATCGTGGCCAAGATTCTGAACATCAGAGTCAACGAGCAGTTCCTTACCGAGGACGGTAAGCCGGACTTGGAGAAGATGCACCTGCTGACATTCGACCCCGTCCATCTCGGCTATCTCGAAATTGGCAAACGCGTGGGCAATGCCTTTAAGGACGGCACTAAGTTGAAGTAAGAAATATCCATTTCTACATCAACTGTTGTGGTTTCCATGCTGTGGAATTCTTCAATGCGCATCACCCCGATCCTCACATGCCCGAGCTGTTTGACCAAGCCGACGGATGGTTTGTATTTGAGAAAGTAATTCTACCGCAATGGCAATAAAGTGCTGATACTGAAAGGGAAGGCAGAGCCACAGATAGTTAGGGAGGACATTATTGACAAGTTTATTAGGTAAAGACAAACATGGAATCAAGGAAGATATTGCGGCCGAGAAGAAAGCGAGCTTGAAATACAACTGCGCACAAACGGTGTTGACGACTTATGGCGATTTGACAGGCTTAAACGAGGCCACAGCCATGAACATAGCCGATGGCTTTGCTGAAAGCCGCAATCATGCCACGCAGTGTAGACTGTTGAAGGGTGTAGATACCCATGTAGTGCTTCGGCCATGCCCTTTGTGCGTGTCCGATGTTTGTGAGTTCTTGGAAGAAGCAATGAACTATAAACGGAGAGAGATAACCGCATGGAGGTGTTTGACATGAAGTTTTCGAATGTGTTCCCCTTGCTAATTGCCAAGGTGGAGCGCAAGGGATGTATTGTCTTATCAAAGCGTGGTAAGGTCATTACCAAAGCGTGGTAAGGTCATTACCAAAGCGTGGTAAAGATATTACCACAGCTTGGTAATGCTATTACCCAAGGGTGGTAATCTTCTCAATTTCAAACTTTTGCGGTTTCGTTATCACGTCGGGTCACGCCAAGCGAGGCATCAACAATGGTTCGAGGAAAGTCTTGCTCCATTGCACGGAAGGGCGGACAGATGCGTCCATAGTGCTGTGCCGAGGTGTGTGATGCAAGTTTTTCAAAAGTGGAAGTTGGCCGTTGCTATGATGTCATGATAGTGATCAAGAGTGAGGAAGATCAAATCACAGCTACGGAATCCGAAAACCCCAATAGATTTGTAATAATTGTACAATTGCTTATAGGGCTTCTTTTCATCTTTTTCCATCGCTTCATAGTCCATCTGTCGCTCAAAGCCCGAGTCGTGAAGGTCATATGTCCAGATATAATGTCGGCATTTCTCAAGCCTTGAATCGATTTTATAGATTTATTGATAGTTTCTGATCCTCACATCGACGCCAGTACCCTTTAAGAGGTCTACGACTTTCTGAACATTTGTATCTGAGTAATGATAAGGGAAGAGCACTTTCGGTTTTATTGTCTTTGCAGCGTGGGCAGTCTGTCCGGGCGTCATGGTGAAAGGCTGGTTGGTGGAGAGAAAAGCTACATCAATATTCTTCATGTCTCGCATTTCGGGTATATCCTCGGTGTCGCCGGAGATATAGACGCGAAAGCCGTCAAGCGTAAGGATGAAGCCATTGTCGCGCCCTTTAGGATGATACTTCTCCCTGCCCTCTGTGATGTTGTAGGCAGGCACTGCATCCACAATGATATCATCCGCAAGCCGCAGATGGTCGCCGTTATGCATGACTTTTCCTTTGCCGATGATATTGGCGCAGTTGGCGTTCGTGATGATGGCCGTCGTCGGCTTTTCCAATTGTCGGATAGCCACTGTGTCGCAGTGGTCGTAATGCTCATGCGTGACAAAGACATAGTCGGCCTTGGGCATTTTGCTGTAATCCGTCACGGGCTTCAACTGGCATACAGGGTCCACTTCTATCTCCCTGCCGTCAAAGGTGATGCGGATGCTGCCGTGTTTGATGGCGGTAAAGGTAATGTCTTTTCCGCTCTTCGTCTTGAACGTGTCCGTCTGAACGCCTGAAATTGTCTTCTCCTTGCAAGCAGCAAAAGTCATTGTTGCCAGCAAGAGCAATATTATCAGTAATATGTTCTTCTTCATGATTAATAAATTATGAAATCCAACTTTACTTACTTGTATCCTTTCTCCTCAATGCCCAGCTCATATGTTTCTCGTAACCTTTACCGGTACGGGAGCGCAGTATTTCGTCTATCATCATCGGATTGTTATTAATGTTGTTAGTCCAGGGAATAGAACGGAATGAAATAGTGCTACAAAGATACGAAAATATATTATATATCACATCATAAAAGATAGAAAAGTGATATTGTTTCTCCCAAAAGATGTATCTTTGCCTAAAGAACCAAACTTTCGGGTGATACCTTGTTTGTGGCTGACGCTGAACATCTTTATTGTCTCGAAAAAAAACTTAATACAAGATGGATGGCAGATCTCCCAAGTGGATGTGGCTCCAAATCTATCATCAAAGTATTTGGAGATCAGATACGCATGCAGAACTACGGTGTGGCGTTTCAAGACATGATTGTCGCCAGATGCGGTCGTCCCTTTACCGCGAGTTTTAATAGAAGCACAGGGCAGCAAACCTCTCTGGCCATGATCAACATTAAGCAAAAGGTGATGGGAGGACAAATGGTGAAAGGGCGTACATACTGGCAAACTAAAAAAGGAAGACCTTTCCCCAAGTAGTTGATTAGCTCCAAGGAAAAGGTCTTCTGCTTTTAGAGAATAAAAGCTGCTTAAGGACGTGTGAATGGCATCACTTGCTCCTGAAGGCCTGTATGATATCTTCCGCGATTTGCTGGTCTTGGAGGTGATTATCCATGAGCAACTGGTTCACGTTGTAGCAGTCGTAGAGCATTTTCCGTATGCCGAAGTTGAGCACACGCATGCTTGAGGGTCCGTAGAAGCGAGCCACGGTCTCACCATATCCGCCGTCAAGACTTCTGTCCTCGAGATTAAACGGCATGTTCCAGTGCCAGCGCTCTTTGTCGGCCACAGCAGGAGCATAGCCATGTCTCTTCTCGGTGTGGATGTGCACCACCTCTAACCAATATCATGGAATCGGAAGGCTGTAATTTTATGTATTTGGGTAAAAATTCATCTTATAAGCAATTAATTGGAATTTTCTTCGTAAGTTTGTACCAGAAATATCATATCAACATGAAGAAGTTATTATCTCTATTGCTCGGAATTTTGGGCTTTGCATCCTGTTGCGATGCCCAACAGGATTCGATAAAAACAGTGTCGGCTACGAAGTATGCTCAAATCATCCAAGCTGACACTGTCGTCGTGGTTGATGTCAGAACAACTGAAGAATACAATGCTGGTCACATCGAAGGTGCGAGAAACATTGATGTTCTGGGGGACAGTTTTCAGGCTGAGGCGTTAGCCACTCTTCCTAAGGACAAGACGGTAGCCGTGTATTGTCGCTCGGGAAGGCGAAGCCTAAAGGCAGCGGGCATCCTCGCAAAGGCTGGTTATCATGTTGTCAATCTGCGAGGTGGATGGTTGGAATGGACAGAGGCCAAGCATTGAGAGATTGCCATGCAGATAGCCTTGGGTCTGAAACAGTTAGGCGACGACGTACTGCTCACTACCACTGACCCGGCCAACCACCTTAACACCCATTTAGCTGAGCATGCCGGCATTAATAAGACGGTTGTCATCGACACTGCGCCAACGGGTCATGCCTTGCTGCTGCTCGACTCCACGCAGAGCTACGACCGACAGATTGCTCACAGTGAGGGCGGCGCCCCCTGTTGCCGTTCAGTGCCTGCTGCCCCGGCTGCGTGACGAAAGCCAGTCGGAGTTCGTCATCGTCACCCTGCCTGAGCCTACACCTGTATTAGAGGCAAATCGACTGCGCGCAGACCTTGAGCGAGCCGGTATTCATCAGCAGTGGTGGTTGGTCAACCAGTGCCTCATCCTCAACCACTCCACCGACAGCTTCCTGCGTGCAAAAGCAAATAGCGAGACCAAGTGGATAGAAGAGGTGAGACGCATTACCAACGGTCACTTGGTTTTGCGCCCTTGGACCAAATGACAACAGGGTTTTTCATCTGTATTACAAAGATAGATAAAATCGTTTACGTTTATCATGGAAGAAAGAAAAATTGGATTCTTTGACAAGTACCTTACGTTATGGGTACTACTATGTATTATTGTTGGCATTGCTGTGGGTAAGTTTCTGCCCGCCGTTCCACAGACGCTTTCGCGTTTTGAGTATGCGCATGTGAGCATTCCCGTGGCCATCCTCATCTGGGTGATGATCTACCCGATGATGATGAAAGTGGACTTCCAAAGCGTGAAGCATGTGGCCAAGCACCCCAAGGGGCTGGTAGTGACGTGTGTGGTCAACTGGCTCGTCAAGCCTTTCACCATGTTCGCCATCGCATGGTTCTTTCTCTTCGTGGTCTTTCAGCGGTGGATACCTACGACACTGGCCCACGAATATCTGGCTGGTGCCGTGCTCTTAGGAGCCGCTCCCTGCACGGCAATGGTGTTTATCTGGAGCTACCTTTCCAACGGCAATCCTGCTTACACCCTTGTACAGGTGGCTGTCAACGACCTCATCATCCTCGTGGCCTTCGCGCCTATCGTGGCTCTGCTCTTGGGAGTGAGCGGTGTGGAGATACCCTACGACACACTTTTGCTGAGTGTGGTGCTTTTCGTGGTACTTCCGCTCATCGCCGGTATCATCACGCGCACAACAGTCATCAGACGGAAGGGCAAGGAGTATTTCGAACAAGTATTCGTACACAAGTTTGACCGATACACCACAGCCGGATTGTTGCTCACACTCGTCATTCTCTTCTCTTTCCAGGGTGAAACCATTCTGCGCAATCCTCTTCATATCGTGCTCATTGCCTTGCCACTCATCCTCCAGACCTATCTCGTCTTTGCCGTTGCCTATGGTTGGGCCAGGGCCTGGCACTTGCCCTACGACATCGCGGCTCCGGCCGGAATGATTGGAGCATCCAACTTTTTCGAGTTGGCTGTCGCCGTAGCCATCAGTCTGTTCGGCTTGCAGAGCGGCGCAGCTCTTGCCACCACCGTCGGTGTGCTCACCGAAGTGCCCATCATGCTCTCATTGGTGAGAATCGCCAAGGCGACGAGAGACCGATTCCAATAAAAGGATCAGACTAAAGGTCCACCTTTTCTCGTTGTGATGCATTGATGCATTTTACAAGACGAAGAGTAAACACAGAGTCGATTTGTGACAAACTTAGCAACTGTCGTAGGGAAAATGCTGCCGCAGTATTGTATTTGAATATGACGGAATATGGAAAAAATGTCTTACCTTTGCATTGATTCATGAGTGGCATGACGATCGCACGCATGTGCCAGCATGATGATAATGATATAGGAAATGATGAAGAAGACGCAATTGGTATCCATTTTTCAGCGCCCGCTGTGGGTGGCAATCTTTGCTTTGACGGCGGCCATAGCGTGGGGCTTTGCCTACCCACTGATCAAATTGGGCTATGGCGAGTTTCAGATTACTCCCATGATGACGGGCAGTAAGATGCTCTTTGCAGGTGTGAGATTCAGCATAGCAGGACTGGTTATCCTCGCGATGGCACGGCTGGGGCATAAGGACTTCCACGTCAGAAGCAGTGCTGACTGGTGGTATATGCTGCTCTTTTGTCTCGTCAACACCACGCTGCACTACGCTTTCTTCTATATCGGTCTCTCGCATAGTGAGGGTTCCCGTGCCGCTATTCTCAACTCGCTCAGCGTGTTCTCAGTCGTGATCATGGCTTGCATGTTTTTCAAGAGCGACCGCATGACCACTGACAAGATCGCCGGTTGCGCGATAGGCTTCGCCGGCATTCTCTCTCTGAACTTAGGAGGTGCGGACAGCGGACGCTTCACCTGGCTCGGCGACGGTATGATCATCCTCAACGCACTCTGCGGCGCCACGGCCTCGCTTCTCACCCGTGGACTCGGCAAACGCGTCAATGTGTTTGTCGGTACGGGTTATAGTCTGGCTGTCGGAGGCGTGATCCTCTTAGGCTGCGGCCTGCTCTTCGGCGGCACGTTGCCCCGCGTCACAGCGTTGGGACTTCTTTGGCTGTTGCTGCTCATCGCCATCAGCACCGTGGGGTTCTCGCTCTATAACAAGTTGCTTACCTGCAATCCTGTCGGTAAAGTCGCGATCTACAACTCGCTGATCCCCGTAGTTGGTGCCGTCAGCTCGTGTCTCTGCCTGCACGAAACCTTCTATTGGAAATATGTGCTGGCCGGCGCTTTGGCCACAGCCGGAATCTATATCATCAACAAAGGAAAGTAGGAGAGGAGGTTAACGGAAGGCCACGCGCACCGTCGTACCCTCACCCTGTTGTGATTCCACACTGACTTTCGCCCCATGTCTCTCCAAAATAGCTTTGACCAGCGCCAGTCCTACGTCGTGGCCTATCACAGATCCTGTGTTGGAAGCACGGTAGAATGGCTCGAAGATATGCTGCAGATCGTCTTTCGGAATGCCGATGCCATGGTCACGGCTTCACCATATGCAAGAGCATATCATGTACTGTTTATTATGTTGTTGTATTCCTAAAATCCGCAAGAAGAGCCGGTAATGCCAGTTTTGACCCAAAATCTATTTC
>R21__coassemble_931_pt1 | contig 21605 bp, 23 predicted proteins | sample R21__metabat2_high_PE_018 | metagenome-assembled genome bin R21
ACGTACAGGATGTTCTTTACTTTAACCACGTAGCAAAAAACATTCTTCACAACAATAGTCTTAATGTTAATTTTAACAATAAAAATTATTGCTTTTCATACGATATGAGTAGCAATATCATTGCTTTGAGTTATAACAAAGAAGATTCTGATTCAATAAAAAAACTAATCCTTCTCCTATCTCTATATTATAGAGTTCCAATGCAATATTACAGGCATGACTATACAGAGGAAGGCTTCAAATACATGTCGTTTAGGAGAACTCGTTTCAACGAATTTGAGAATTCTTTTTTTAATCCCCTAGATATTTTAGAATTAAAAGATATCTCAAACATACAGGACTTTATTGACTCTGCAAAGATTGAAAGATATTTTTCAAAGGGCGATCTATTTGAAAGGGTTGTAAACAATTATGTTAATTCGCAATACTATGATGTCATTGGAGAATTTATATCACTATGCTTATCAATAATATGTCTTGACCCTTTATTAGTTCCCAAAAGTAAAGAACTAAAGAAGATATTGGCAAAGAAGGATATATCTGAGTTTGATAGAGTTACCTATTTATTTTACCATCTGCATTTAAACGGTGGTTCCAAAATTGATTTTAAGAAAATAAATGCCCCTTTAATGAATCTGAAAGTAGATATGACTACCGACAGAGATAATGGTAAGCACATAGAAACGTTTATAGATCTTAGGAATGAAATAATCCATGGATTGCAATCTAATGAGATTTATAATTTCCTTGAAGATGACAATACCCTCATAACAAATTTAGAATTACTGAACGTTGTTATGATATTGAATATGCTTGGCATAAAAAAGATTGCAATAGCACCATATTTTAAACATTTCAATATATTTGGAGAAATGGATTTTAATGACTTGGTAATAGAAAGGTTCTCGTGCAGGAAGTACACTGACGAGCCGGTAAAGAAAGAGGATATAGAGTATGTGATGGAGTGTGTGAGGCTTGCTCCATCGGCAACGAACAGGCAGCCGTGGAAGTTCCTGATTATAACGTCAGAGGAAGCAAAGGCGAAAATCCGCCAGTGTTACAACCGTGAGTGGTTCGCCACGGCGCCAATGTACATTCTCTGCATGATGGCTCCCAATGACTGCTGGGTTCGCAAAGAGGACAACAAGTCTCATGCTGACATCGACCTCGGAATAGCCATTGAGCATCTGTGTCTTGCAGCTACTGACAGAGGTCTCGGCACTTGTTGGGTGTGCAATTTTGAAGTAGAGACAACAAAGCGTCTCTTTCCCGTCGAAGGCTTTGAGCCCGTGGCTATAGTCCCCATCGGCCACATAGCTCCCGACTGCCCGCATCCGGAAAAGAGCAGAAAAGAGATGAATGAAATAACGGAGGAAATATAATGAGTAACGGAAAGAGACTGACACGCTCAACCACCGACAAGTGGTTGGCAGGTGTATGTGGTGGAATAGCCAACTACTTTGGTTGGGATCCGGCTATTGTTCGTTTGGTGTATGTGCTGTTGACGTTCGGTACTGCTTTCAGCGGAATCATAGTCTATATCATTCTTTGCATCTGTATGCCGGAGGAGAGGAATGCCTAAGCAGTTGGAGCTATTTCCACAAGAAGAGCCAAAAGAAGAGAGTCTGAAAGTTGACTTGAATCCACTCTTTGAAAGACTTGCCAAGAGCAAGTTCCGAAGCTCGTTCTATCTCAATGCCAAAGATAAGGAGTATATCCATGATAAGGGATGGCAAAAGATAGAACAGGGTGCAAGAGAAATAATCGCAAAACGTCTTGCTCCTGCTTACATCCCCAATGACGGCAAGCAGACTCTGATGCGACATAGAATCTTCCCACCATTCATAGCCCAACATGCCACCGGCTGTTGTTGTCGCAACTGCTTGCAGAAGTGGCACGGCATAGAGAAAGGCAGACAACTGACTTCGAAAGAGCAAGACTACATAGTGCAGGTCATTATGGAGTGGCTACACAGACATTATTAATTATGGTACAACAAGTAGAGTTTACATTAAAGGCACGGAGCCGGGGATTCCATCTGATAACCGATGAGGTACTCCGGCATCTGCCACAGTTGCCGAAGACGGGACTGCTCAACCTCTTCGTACAGCATACCAGTTGTGCTTTGAGTATTTGTGAGAACTGGGACCCGGACGTAAGAGGGGATATGGAGACGATTTACGACAGGCTCGTGCCAGAAAACATGCCGGACTACCGACATGTGCTTGAAGGGTCAGACGATATGCCAGCTCACGCGAAATGCATCATCACGGGCGTAAGCATCAACATCCCCATTACTGACGGGCGACTGAATCTCGGCACATGGCAGGGCATCTATCTCTGTGAGTTCCGCAACGACGGCGGAGCACGGAAGGTGGTGGCGACGATTGTAGATTAAAGATGACAGGAAAGACAGATGGACAATTATAGAATACGATGGACTGACGGTAATGACAGGGAGTTTGAGATGTTCCACGCCATAACGGAGAACTACTACAACCAGCTTGTCGGCGGTCCACAGAACAGACAGTCGTTTGTCGCTGGCAATCTTTCGAAGGACGTAAAATATGCGATGATAGTCTATTCCAAAGAGGATGTTCCCGTCGCATGTTCAGGCCTGAAGGAACATGGCAACGGCAATGTGGAGATAAAGCGGGTGTGGGTGCAACCGCCATTCCGTGGTCATCATATTGCAACGCTCATGATACGTGAACTTGAAAACTTCGCCCATGAGCATGGATATAGAAGGACAGTGCTTATGACTCGCGAGAGAATGGACTATGCTATCAAGTTGTATGAAGGCTTGGGATATAAACGCATTGAGAACTATCCGCCATACCTGCACATGGATGACGCGGTATGCTATGCGAAAGATTTATGATGAATTTCTGAAGGAACAGCAAGCAGAATTTTTATGGTGATGAGATATAATGACTTGTTCATAGACCTTGACGATACGCTCTACGACACGCACGGCAACAGCATGATAGCGCTGAAGAAGCTTTTCGACGAGCGGCATTGGGAAAAGATCATGCCGTCCTATGAGGCATTCCGCGATGCGTATTTTGCCACTAACGTTGACGTGTGGGCGAAATATGCCCATGGTGAGATAGACCGTGACACGTTGATTGTGGAGCGGTATCGCAGACCAGTGACAGAGATGGTGAAGGCTTGTGGTGGCGACACGTCGTGGATTACTCCAGAGTGGTGCGTTGCCGCCAGCGACCGTTATGGCGATATCATATCGCAGGAGCCTGGTACCGTACCGGGAGCGAAAGAGCTCTTGGACTATCTTAGGGATAAAAGCTATCGGCTGCATATCTGCAGCAACGGTTTCCATGAGGTTCAGTTCCGCAAACTGAAGTCCGCAGGATTAGAGGACTATTTCACGACTATCATCCTTAGTGAGGATGCCGGTGCCAACAAGCCGCGCAAGGAGTTCTTTGACTATGCCTTCGCCAAAACTGGTGCCCAACGCGAGACAACCATCATGATTGGCGACCATTATGACACAGATATTGCCGGGGCTATCAACGCAGGACTGGACACCATCTTCTTCAACCGCTGGAATGTTGACCCACAGACTTTGGACCGGCAACCAAACTATATCGTTGACAAATTGGTGGAGATAGAGAAGATATTATGAGCAATGAGGTCGCACTCAATATTACTGGGGTTGACCCCAAGGAGGTTGCTGTCGACGTTGTGAATCAGTTAGAGAAGGTAGCTGTTAAATAATTAAAGAGTTTGATTAATGAAGATACTGTCTTGGAACGTTAATGGATTAAGGGCGTGTATTAAGAATGGATTTCTCAACACGCTAAAGGATTTGGATACAGACATCGTATGTATTCAAGAGGTAAAGGCCACAGAAGAGCAGATCGCAGGAGTTGACTTTGGAACTTATCATTTTTATCAGCATGTTCCAACTCATTATAGGGGAGCATCGGGGGTCGCTATTCTCTCAAAAGAAGTACCTTTGAATATCAATTGCAAAATGGGATCCGAATTTGATGATATGGGAAGGATGATAACTGCGGAATATCCCGACTTCTTTCTTGTTACGGTCTATTCGCCTGTAATGTTTACAGATGAAAATGGAAAGAAATTAGGACTACGCGAATACGAGACCCGCCGCATGAAATGGGAGGATAATTTGAGAAAGTATGTTGTTAGTCTAAGGAAGAAGCCTGTTATCGTTTGCGGTGATTTCAACGTAAGTCGAGGACCAATTGATTGCTGGGATGAAGATAATCATTCCAAGAGTCAGGTAGGCTATACTGATGGTGAACGTTCCAAGATGGAAGAACTGCTTAATTCTGGTTTCATTGATACATTCAGGTATTTACATCCAGATTGTGGTGGAAGATACTCATGGCTATCGTATCGAAAAGAATGTATACGACATGGCAGTGGCCTTCGTCTTGACTACTTTCTTGTTTCAAGTGACATGATAGACAGAATAGGTCAGTCTTTAATACTGAATGATGTGAAAGGGTCCGACCATAGCCCGATTGAACTGATACTTCGATAAGTAATGAGTTCGGACGCTCTTAAGCAATCAGTGCATAAGTGTCAGCGATGTTATGATGAGATATTGACTATTTGCAATTATCTATAGCTCTAGCAACAGATTCTTATCTCCGCCACTTTGCCTGCTGGCTCTGTTCGTCGTCCACATCATTCACATTCATGCTATGTCCGACCTCATGCTCGCGATTGACATCCTTGGAACCAGCATTACTATTCATAGAAGGATGCGGCGCAGATGATGACTTCTGTGTCTGCCCTATCCTTGGTAGATGAGTGCTGCCCTGCTTGACGATGCTTTTCGATTCGAGATAGTTGTTACGAAGCTGACGGACTATAGTCTCATCAAGCGTTATGGTCTCACCGTTCCATGATACTGTGCCATGATGAATGCGCGTACCAAATTGACGATAGAGAATTCGGTTGATGTCCAAAGTCGTAAGGTGTGGGTTGTCAGCAAGAAGTTCGTTGATGGTTTGCCGGATACGTGCGAATCGGGTGGCAGCATCCTCAAACTGCAACAGCTCCTTGATGCTAAGGAACTCACCTCCCTTGAAGACCGTCTTGTTCTTATGGTCTACAACGATGTAGCCATAAGGAGTGTCCGCCTTGCCGAGCCACACCAGGCTGATGCCGAACTTGCGTTTCATGTGGGCAGCAAGTTCTTCCTTGTTGGCAGAAAGATTGCGGTACTTTTGCAGAATGGCGCGCAGCTGTTGACGTCGTCTGTTGTCGGGGCGGTTCTCTTTAATAGCATGACGAAGAATTTCTTGGAGTGACAGCTTGCCTTGACACGTGTTGTTCTTGTAGAAGCTGACGGAATAATCCTGCTCATCCTCCTTGCAGTCGTAGCCCATGCTTTCAAGAATGGCATAGAACTGGGCTTTGGAAGTATAACGGTAAGAAAGAGCCTCGTTCCAGACTTCGGTGTTGGCGGTTTCGGACGTTGACTGCTGACCATCTATGTTCTGTCCTGCTTGCTGTGAATGATATTCCTGCATGATGCGCTCACACACTTCACGGCTGTGTTTCTTCTCGAACTTGTCGGATATGCGATGACCATCAGGTGCCACGCGGCTAGTGATGATATGAATGTGATTATTCGGTGTGTCACGATGAGTATAGACTAACAGTGGTTGCCCTTCCTCCGCATAACCCATCTCCTTGAGGTAGCGGTGAGCGATGTCAAGCAGCTGTTCATACGAGTATTCATTTCCCTTGCAGCTTACCGCCACATGGAACTGCGTATTCTGAATGCGTGTGTTTCTGGCCGAGTACAACTCGAAATACTCACGAAGATTGACAGCAGTATAAGCTTCCTGCCGGAGTCCAATGTTCGTAGCCTCTATCAGCGAAGCCTGACCTTTCTCGACCTTTTTCTCATTATAGGCGATGGCATGGAAAGTAGTGGATGACGGGAGAATGGTGATGATCATTGTTTGTTCTCAATTTGGGAATGGACTTTGTCAAGTTCACTCTTCAGCTGCCGGACGATTGAGATAGCCTCCTTCGTCTTAGGCAAAAGAATATTCGAGAAATAGTCTGGCGACAGCTCACCGGCAATGGCCAGCTCGTTAGCCCTATGCATGCTTTGGTTGAAGTTGCCGCCCAACCACGCAAGTTGCTGTTGAAAAGTTTTGTAAAAAGAAATCAGTGCGTTCATCGATTTGACTTGCCCTCTCACTCCCTTGTCGTCCAAGAGCCTAACGGCATCCCGTACCATGGCACTGGTGTTGCCACCATAGCTTTCTGCCTTCTTTTGGAAGAGTTGCAGTTCCTCCCGTGTCAGTCTAACCTTAAAGATGATGGTTCTTCCTTCTTTCATGCTGTTTGATTTTCAAATGATAAAATTGGGAGTTGCGACCGATTTTTCCCCTGCCCCAGCAGGCAAGTGAGACTTTTGGCGCAACATCGGCCTTAGCCGGTGTTGTGGACACAAAGTCACAACTTGCTACTCCCAATTGACTGCCGTCGCGGTGGTAAAGACTATCAATAGGGTGGAAATGCCGATTTTCGAGTAGATAAGTGCCGTTGTTCATGTAGATGTGTTTCAATTTACAAATAGGATGGTCATGTTTATCAAACGGATATGCCGTTTAACATGCAAAGTCAGATTTTCCCGTTTCTCCGCAGACTCAGTATTTTCCTGGCTCGAACTATGCGATTGCAAAGTCTAATCATGTGCTTAGTGTAATCATGAGATAAGTCTGCTCGGTCTTATCACGTGATAACTATGATAACGCTGCAAAGTATGAGCACATGATAACTGTGCCAACACTGAGCATGTGATAACTGTGCAAAATCCGAGCACATGATAACTGTACAAACACTGAGCACGTGATAACAGTGCCAACACTGAGCATGAGATAACTATGATAACTGTGCAAAGTCTTATCATGTGATAACTGTGCAAAGCGTAATCACGTGATTACTCTAATCAATCGGTATGAGATTGAGGCATGGGTTTCACAAGGCAATTCCCATGCCTCATAATATTGCTTCACATATTTCGCACATGATATTTTGTCATAAAATCTACATTGATGAAGACCCCATTCTGACTATAGCCATGTGTGAAGATATTCTTGCATTTCACATTGCTGAAGGCGAAAGAGAGGAGTTCTTTAGATGTCTGACTTGCCACATAGACATCATCCACCATCCATCCATTTGCAACCCCTCCCTCAAAGCGAAGATAGAGCACATAATCGCCCGATGAGATTTTTATGTCCCTGCAGAGTATCGGGTTGCGTTTTGTAGCAATCTTAACTTTTCGGCACGCGACCTTCGCGAAGCACTCTTGCAAGAAGTCGTTACGATGGTCGGTCGTGTCGAAAGGCATGTTGGCGGTTACATCTTTCCCTGCATGTTCATTACGAAGGGCATGCTCTTTGTGCAATGGCGACAGGATCAACGTAATGATTTCCTTTCCGACTTGAAGTTCCTCTTCCAACTGCTTGCAGAACAATGCTACCAACAAGCAGTGGAAAGGGGTCTCGATGGACTTGTCAACAATGGTGAGCTTGCAGTCCTTCTGCTCTGAAAAGACGTTGCGGAAAAGAGCCCAGTGCTCTGGTGACTTAGAAATGATGCTGGGCAGAAACGACTGCGTGGTGGTGTCCTCTCTGAAGAAGACGTTGAAAGTTAGGATTGCTTTTTGAAGATTTGGAGCAGTATATGTAGTCATAAAAATTGTGTTTGTGTTGTTGTGACAGATTGAATATTATTGCATATTTATTGAAAATAGATGGTCGAATACTTGTGTAATTCAAATATTATTCGTATATTTGTATAAAAATAAGGAGATTAAAACATCATCATTCACCCTCAAACAGAATTCATCATGTTCGCACTCATCTTCCTCTACGGCCTTATCATCTCTGTGATACTTGGTGCTGTCATTCTCGTACTGAAGATTATCGGTTTCCTCCTGATGTCTATTGTCACGGCATTGGGCTTCTTCCTCCATTGGTTGGGTGGGAAGATATACCGGAGTATATTTCCTCGCAGGGAAAGGGTATGTCGGAATTAATCTGTTCATGTTTTTGTCTTGAGATTGTAGGAGGGGCATTCCATCACGGAGTGTCCCTCCTGTTGTTTAACTTATAGTCATCGTATGAAATCTATTGTTTCTTGGCATCTGCTTTGAGATGGAGCAGATAGTCGTTCAGGTCGTTGTGCCCCTCAAACATAAAGGAGAGGTCAACGGTGCGAGGTGCATAGAGGCCGAGTATGGTCTCCGTCGCTTTCCGTCCTGCCTGGTCGTTGTCGAGGTAGGTGAAGATGCGCTCTACATGTGTCATTTCCCTCAGTGCCTTTCCGAGATTGTTGACAGAGTTGAGAATGATATAGTGCGTCGAGCCATAGGCTGGCAGCCGCAGCTTGCCCATAGCTTGCAGGACACGGAAGGAGAGGAAGTCGAAGAAGCCCTCAAAGACGTGACAGCAGGAGGTGTCCAGTTCAGCGGACTTTTCACCTTCGAGGACGGTGATGTCCTTGCGCCCCATGCACCCCTTGAAGTACGGGTTGCGAAGCTCATAGCCGCCTGAGCTGTTGGGGAAAGCAATCGTGAAGTAACGCCGTCCGTATATCTCGTAGCTGATCTCCTTGCAATAGCATTTGGCCACTTCGGATGGAATGCCGCGACGACGGGCATAGTCGAGGAGTGCCTGGCTCTCCAATGGCTTCCTGACGACGTTTTTCATTGTACACTGAGGCTCACGCGGCTGGGCTGGGCGAGAAAAGTACACGATGGTGGAAGGAGCCTTGTCCCGAAGGCGACGCAGCACCATGGACACGTCGTTGGTGTTGTATAGTCTCTTGGCGAGCGAGATGATGCCGCCGCCCGCGCCTTCACCAAAGTCATACCACATGTTAATTTCCATGTTCACCTTGAACGATGGCTTTGTCTCATTACGGAAAGGAGACACATACCAGAATTTTCTGCCCTTCTGGGTGACAGGGCGATGCCCCAGCCATGAGAGAAACTCCACGATGCTGAGACGGGTTGCTTGGTCGATGTTCATAAACGTATTGTTATTGGTTTACATTGATTTATTCTTATATACCCGCGGACTAAACCAAACCACTATTCTCCTTGATGTGGAAGTCTGGGTTGTAGCTGTAGTCACGGTCGCTCTTAACGATTGCTCCACAGTTTTGCAAGAACTTGATGATGTTGATGATGGTGTTACGTCCGCGCTGGTAGCCTATACTGTCATAACCCTTTCTCACTGTCTCTACGAGTTGTGCGTATGACATCTGACTGGCATCCTTGAACGCGGCCTCCAATGCTTCGCGGTGCTGCTCCACGGAAAGTTGCTTGTAGGACAAGTATTTGGAAGCCGACTTCTGCGCCTGGTAGTTCTCAACGAGGTGGGGCAGCGAGTCGTCGCCTATCTCGAAGGCGAACGGTGTGAACTCCTGGTCACGGATGTGCATGGCCTTCACCTCGCTCATCTTCTCATTGTCTATCTTCTTGGTGATTTGCAGGATGGTCTCAGCCTTGTTGTTCAGCTCCGTGCCGATATGACCTCTCGTGTTGTCGTCGGCCTTGTTCAAGTGAAGGACGGTATGGATGTGCAGGTTGTAAAAGCTTGACCACCTCATCAGGTCGTTGATGACATCCAGCGACTCGCTCGGACTGTTGATGTCGCGCAGCAGGTCACGGATGCCGTCTATCACGACCAGTCCGTAGTCACTCCGCTTGGCAAGGGTACAGTCTATGATCGTCCTGCGCTGTACGGGAGAGAACTCCCTCAGTACAAGGAAGTCGATGTCCTCACACTCGCTGTCAACTGGTAAACCGGCCAACCGAAGGATGCGTTGCAGCACCTTGTGGCAATGCGGACGGCTCTGCTCTGTGTCAACATACAGTATGCGCTTCTTCTCGGCAGGAAGGCAGGTGGTGTAGCAGAGCACTTCCTTACCCGACAGGGCAGAGGCGACAATAGCAGAGACATTGAAGGTCTTCTTGCTCTTGGGCTTTCCCGTAGAGGCACTGAAGTTTCCGACAGTGGCGATGGTCGTGCCTTTCACTTTCACAATCTGGGGCGGGAATGGATATTTCTCGGTCACGTTCAGTCTGACGTATTGAAGAATCTCTTGGATGTTGTCTGAGGTGATGTTCTCAACCACATTGAAGAATTCCGGCTTCATGTCCATTGTCAACTCGACTTGCGGTTCAACATATAGGCGTTAGCGGCCATTTCCGCCTGCCTCTCAATCTCCTCGGTGGAAGAGACGCGTGTCGAGCGTACCCAGTCGTTCAGTTCCTCACGTGCGAAAAAGACATTCTTCCCGTTGGGCTTGTATGAGGGGACCTCACGTTTCTCCGCCATCTTGTACATGCGGCTCTTCGAGAAGCCAAGATAGCTGGCAGCCTCTTCCACGCAAAGGAATTCCTTTGACGTATAAAGCAGCTTCTCAAGGTGCTGGTAGCTTTCGATGAGTTTCTCAAGACCGTCGAACTTCACTAAGAACTGCTCGAACCGGTCTATCTTCTTCAACATCGTGCCGACTTTCTCACTTTCGAACATTGCCTGGGCTTCCGCCAGAACTTGCATGGTAGAGAGGACTTGTTTGTTCATCTTCTTTCTTTGCTTAATTATTGGTGTGATTAATAATTTTATCGATTGCAAAGATAGAAGCAGGGAATGACAAATTAAAGAAAAAAGGCTAGTATCAACTTCATTATGAATGTTAATACTAACCTTTTATTATCAGATGTTAACTTTTTAGTTAAACAGATAGTATTTCTTGATTCGATTCACGATACCCTCCATGACATTTTGAAAAGGCGCTTTCTCTTTTTCGCATGTTACGGAATACAATGCCGGCGAGATGTCTTTTGCTGTCAACGGTGTGATTCCATCGCGTTTGTAGAACATCCTGGTGTCCTCGATGACCTTCTGCCAGTTGCGGCAGATGTAGTTCTCCCGTCTCAGGAGATGGAAGAAATAGGAGAGCCGCCTAGTGTTTTGAACGACCAACGGCTGCTGAAGAGTACCGTCAAACAACTGAGCCAGGGTACACGGATTGACAGGCCTCATGAAAACCTTTGCGATGTTGAACCCCTCAGCAATGATGCCAAAAGCATCATTTGACAAATGGAATTCAAAAGGGTTGCTTACGGTTAGTGCGGTTGCATCATTTCTGTCATCCATGGAAGACTGGCCAAAGAATGGTCGTTTGTAGGCTTCGGTTTCAGGAGCTTCGGTTTTCAGCTCAGTCCAGAGGTTGTCGTAGTCGTCGAGAGAATTACTGGTGGACAGATACTTGCCGACAAGGTCCCTTCGCCTTTTCAGAAGGAAGCTGATGGAGTTCAGGTTCCTCGCATGCTCGTTCTTGCAGGTCGCGTCAGTCGCATCAAGATGCTTGTGACTGGAGAGGAATTGTTCGACGAAGAGGTCATAACTGTGGTTCTTGACAATGACCTCATAATAATAATGATGGTGCAAGTGTTCCAGGAATAGCATCAACCCGTCCTTACCGCAATAAGGACGGGCATTGCATTCTGGAGGTGTTCCGAAGAAGACTTCTCTTTTCATCTTCATTATCCATTTATAAAAAAATTAAACATACCCCACAGCTGCGTGCCATGGGGGAGGAATATCGTCAATCTGATTCAGATAATTCCTTGAATGTTTTAGCAATGTCCAACAGTTTTTTGTCAAGTATGGTTCCGTCTCTGATGATTTTGCTGGTCTGTGATCTCAGAGTCCAAACATTAGGTTTTTTTCCATTCACGGAAAAGCACTCACTGGTTGTCAACCACAGTTTGTCGTTGGGCTTTTTGAATGCATGGTAAACCAAGTAGCCCAAAAGGCATTGCATGGCAATCCACTGTATAGGCTTGCGTCTTGTGTTACATGCAAAGATACGACAAAATTGCTGAAAAGAAGTAATTTTGCTTATATATTCTCCGTTTTTCAGTGCAAAATATAAGTATTCCTTGCTTTTTTGAGTGGTTTTGCAAGAATAATACAAATATCGGTTCTCAGGTTCCAGCAAGGGCTTGAAGTCAACGTCCGGGTAAAGGCGGATGACGTTGTTGATTTTTTCCATCCTCTCACGTGGAATATAGGCATGACGGATATTTCCGTCCGAACATGACCATTGCTGCTCAAAGAGCACCCATTTCTTACGAGGAGACAAGTGCATGAGCGTGCCGACAGCGTAGGCGATTGCCTTCAGCTCGGTAAGGCTGGTCTTGCGTGTGGGCTGATACCTATTGGTCAACAGCTTTGCGTCAACCGCCCTTTGGAGAAAGGCAGCAGCTTTCTCATTGGCCAACCCGTCTGCAAGGAATAAGTACTGCCCTTTTTCCTTGCGCTTCCGGTTGCTGATGAAGCGGCGGAGCGTAGGGAGCAGGACAACAGCCTTGGAAATGGAAGAGGACACATTGAGGGACATCACGCTACGGTGACGCTCCTGGTATTGCCGCAACTCAGGATATTCAAACATCAGCTCTACCAGTTGGCCTACTATAGCGGAATCATCCTCCTTTATATAGGCATAGACCTCGGCAGTCCACTCGCCGAGGCTGGCAAGCTCATCATCCAGCATGGGATAGTAAGAGCCTGGCCTGAGCGCAGAGCAGCAGGCCAGCTCTTTCATCACCTTGTTGATGCACGCAATGTCATAGACTACTTTCTGCCTTGGCTTCATCGTCTTTCAGTTTTGGGATCAGGTCGATGGCATTCTGTTTCTTTTTGTCTATCACCTTGGCGTAAATCTCCGTAGTGGAAAGGTACCGGTGTCCAAGAAGCTTCGAGACGGTGTAGATGTCTGCACCCAGCGTGAGCATCATCACGGCAAACGTATGACGGCCGGAATGGAAGGTCACATCCTTGTGGATGCCAGCCGCAATGCACCAGCGTTTCAGCTCCAGCAGTGTCTGCGAAGAGTAGGAGAAGCCTGAGAAGACCTTTTCATCCTCGTCACCAGGATTGCCGAGAAGGTCATACGCCTGGGCGTTGATGTCAAGATATTCTTGGCATCCTGTCTTTTTCTGCTTGAAGATAATGCGGTGGTAGTTCTCGAACTTGTGGATTTCTCCCCACGTCAACTTCTCTATGTCGCTCTTGCGTAGGCCGGTAAGGCACGAAAAGAGAAAGGCTGCACGCATCCATTCATACTTGCACGGAGTACGTGTCAGTGCCTTCAGTTCGTCCATGGTGAGGTACACACGCTCCACATCTTCTGCCTTGAAGCCTTGTACGCCTCTCAATGGGTTGATGGGGATGATTCTCTCCTCGTAAGCCTGATTGATACAAGCGCGCAGCTTATTGAAGTAGGAGACCTTCGAGTTCTGTGACAAGCCACGGAAGAGGCCGTTGTCCTTGTTGCGCGTCCGCTTGTAGGTCTCCCGTTCCACAACGTCAAGGTAATCCTTAAAACCCTCTATCCATTCCTTGTCGATTTCCTTGAACGTCGTTGCCTCGTCACAATAGTGCTCCAGGTATTTGAGGCAGCTGTGCCAATTGCCCCAGTTACCTTTCGACTCCGTGGCATTGAACCTATCCTGGCACATCTGACGGAAGTAACCGAGGAAGGGTGTGCTCTCGGCGAACTGTCTCGTGAAGGAATACTCGCCGTTCTGGAGTTCTATCTGCCTCTTTCCCTTGATGGCTTGAGCCGTGGCCAGCGTCTGCATGTTGAGTTCCTTGTCCTTCTTCGTCTTCTCGGGCACAAGGTACAACTTCAGGTACTCTTTCTTTCGCCTGCCATTGCGATAGACATCCAAGTACAGGCTGATGTTGCCATTGGTAAGCACTTTCTCGCGTAAGCGGACAGGCTCCTTGTTGATGCCACTGGCAGTCTTGGTCTTAGTGGTTCTTTTTGTTGCCATAATCAGTCTTCTTTATTTGATGAATTACACAAATGTTATCAAAGCTTAAATCGGGTTGATTTTTTGTCCCTCGCCCCAATTTTGTCCCACGGGGGACAAACTGGGGACAAAAATAGGCATTTCTTTTTGATAACAAGAGATAAAACGAAAAAATAAAGCTAACCGTTATAGATTTTTAAGAACCTATTAATCAGTGATTTATGGCGTTATTTTATCTTTTCCTTGTATTTTCTTAGCATTCAATCACTTTCCGATGCAGAAGTGCTGGAAGATGTTATTGAGGGTCTCTTGGCTGGAGATGGAACCACCGGTGATGTCTCCAAGAATTTGGAGAACCTGACGGAGGTCTTCGGCTACGAGGTCGGAGGGGAGGGAAGAGGTGAGACTGGAGAGAACACGTTCAAGGGCCTCATGAGCATGAATGAGCGCGTCGTAGTGGCGGCTGTTGGTGATGATGACAGTGTCCTCTGCCAGCTCCGGGATGTCTGCGAGTCGGAAGATGGCGTCTTCCAATTGCTCGATGCCTTGACCAAATTTGGCGCTGATGCTCAACTCGGTAGCTGGTTGCAAAGAAGTGGAGACGATGGTGCTGATAGAAGTATCGTCCTGAGAATCAGCGGCAAGGTCGACCTTATTGTGGACAAGGATAAGGGGCTTGTCGCCAATGCGTTTGGCGATGTCTGAGGCTTCCTCATGCGAGGGTTGATGGTCGACGAGCCACACGATGATAGAGGCCTCGTCCATCTTCTGATAGGAACGCTCAATGCCGAGTTGCTCGATACGGTCGTCGGTGTGTCGGATGCCGGCCGTGTCGATGAAGCGGAAGGTGATGCCATGGATGAGCATCGTGTCCTCCACCGTATCACGCGTGGTGCCGTCGATGTCGCTGACGATAGCTTTGTCTTCGTGGAGCAGTTGATTGAGCAGTGTGCTTTTGCCCACATTGGTCTTGCCGACGATGGCCACGGGAATGCCCTTTTTCAGCGCGTTTCCCGTCAGGAAAGAGTGGGCGAGGATAGAGACGCGGTCATCGATATGCTGTGCGAGTTGGATAAGCTCCGTTCGGTCAGCGAATTCGAGCTCCTCATGGTCGCTGAAGTCCAACTCCAGTTCGAGCAGAGAAGTCATCTTCAACAGCTGTTCGCGCAGTTTGGATAGCTCCGAACTGAAATGTCCCTTGAGCTGACTCATAGCGAGATGGTGTGTCGCCTTATTGTTGGCCGCAATAAGGTCCGCCACGGCCTCAGCCTGGCTCAGATCCATCTTACCATTGAGATAAGCCCTTCGTGTGTATTCTCCGGGCTGAGCCATGCGGCATCCGTTGTTGATAAGCAGCTGCAGGATGGCGTTGGTGATATACTGACTGCCGTGGCAACTGATTTCAGCGCTTTCCTCGCCGGTATAGCTATTGGGGGCATGGAAGACGCTAATGAGCACATCGTCAAGGGTATTGCCTTGCGGGTCTTTGATTTCGCCATAATGCAGTGTATAGGGCTTTGCCGCAGTCAGCGGCTTATGACTTTTGGCTGTGAAGACATTATCGATCAAAGCCAAACAGCCTTCACCGCTGACACGAACGACGGCAATGGCACCTCCAGTACGGGTAGCAGGAGCACAAATAACAGACATTTTATATCCTCTCTAAAACTTTCAGAATGAGTGAATCGATATCAGCTTTATAATTACTCTCAGCCTTATGTGCGACGCGGTTAGCGATGACCATGCAGCAGGTGACGGCACGATGGCCCATAAGCTGCGACAGTCCGGCGATAGCACTCGACTCCATCTCGAAGTTGGTCACGCGCAAGCCATTATACTCGAAGTTTTCGATTCGCTCGTTAAGTTTAGGCTCTGCCAAGGGCAGACGGAGGCGACGGCCTTGAGGGCCGAAGAAGCCATTGCATGAGATGGTGTATCCGCGCACCATATCCTCATCGGCGATGCGGTTCAGGAGCTCAGCGTCGGAAGTAGCCACGTAAGGATTACCCATGGAAGCTTTCCATCCCACATGCTCTTTGAAGGCTTGTTCGAGTTTGAGATCGCTTGCCTCGTCGCGCCCTGCATAGAAGTTGAGCAGTCCGTCGAAGCCGATGCTCTTCACACTGGCGATGAAAGTTCCCGTTGGGGTATAGGGTTGCAGACCTCCGCAGGTGCCGATGCGCACGAAGGTGAGCTGTCGGTGTTGGTCCTTCTCGGTACGCGTTTGGAAGTCGATATTAGCCAATGCGTCCAGTTCGTTGAGTACGATGTCGATATTATCGCATCCGATACCCGTACTCTGTACAGTGATGCGCTTGCCGTGGTAGGATCCGGTGATGGTGTGGAACTCACGGTTACTCACCTCGCACTCTTTTGAGTCGAAGTGCGAAGCCACGAGTGTGACGCGTGCCGGATCACCAACGAGGATCACTTTATCAGCGAGCTGCGTTGGGTGGAGGTGAAGATGAAAGATGGAGCCGTCGCCATTGATAATCAGCTCAGACTCAGGAAATACAGTCTTTTCCATGGTTGCTAAGATTTAAAGTTACAAGTACTATTTCACTATATTGTAATTATCTACTTTTGCAGTTCAGCCTGCCGCAGTTTCTTTACTACGTTGTGCAGGTCGGTCAACTGCCGTTTCAAGTTCTTCTCCTTGCTAAGGATATCTTGAGCGAGTGCCCGTTGCCCACGTGCGTAGAGCTCACGGTTATGTTTGAGGCTTCGACGCGTGTCGTCGATCATATTATTGAGCTCTACCCATTGCCGGAAGAGGTTTCTGGCCACAGGTGATTTCAATTGTTTCTCATCGTTGATCAGCGTGTTGTCGTTGAGGATAAACGACGTAGTGGCATGCGTCTTGGCTACGTTTGCGCGCGCTATCATCGCATCGCGTCGTCTGAGAGCCGCTTTCCGGTCTCCAAAGGCCCAAGTGTCGGCGATGCTGTGGATCTGCGCATAGTGCTCCAACTGCGCCGTGGAGAGGTTGTCGGCAGCGAAGTTTTTTCTCACCTGCGTGGGCACGAAGGTGTAGATACACACTCTGTCGGCGTGTTGATGGCGGTCGCTGACGAGCCATCCAAGCGTGTCGAGGTCATCAATAGCCAGCAGATAGTCGTTGGCCGTAGAGTTGAAGGGCAATCCATAGTTTTGTGGTTGCAGCCACTCATCCTTATCGCTGTCATAAGAAGTCATGAAGATGTCGCGACCGCCGACAGAGTTGGGGCCTGTTGCCGAGAAGAAGAGCGTGACCCCGTCGGCGCAGAGGAAGGGATAGTTTTGCCAGTGATAATCCTCATCGCTGATATCCGCGAGGCAAGACTGTTGGCCCCAGTCGTTGCCCACTTTGGTCTGCATGTAGAGTGCCGTGGAGGCAGTGTCGCCCAAGGCATAGAAGCGTCGGTCGCCCAGTTCCGTCTCGTACTGAGCCAAGATGTCTTTGCCCTTTCTGCTTTTCACAGAGAGCTTTCCCGACTCAGCGTTGAGTGGAATATGGCTGAGGAAATCGTTTTTAGCCACGACCACGCTGTCGATAAACATCACTTTTGCCGTGGCAGGCAGCAGCGTGTTGAAGAGCTGCCGTCCGACACTATTGTTGTTTTTTGTTTTCATTGTGGCCACAGCCTTTCCTTTCACTGTGGTGTTTCGCTTCTGAGCCCCCGTGGGCACCGCTGCGAAGAGCAGTGCCGCGAGGATCCATGCCTGTATTTTCTTCATGTTAAAACAAATATATCTATTTAGCTTCTTTCAGATGCTTGTCCATGTTGGCAGCGGCACGTCGTCCGTCGCCCATGGCCAAGATGACCGTAGCACCGCCGCGTACGATGTCGCCACCCGCGTAGATGTCGGGTTGGCTCGACTGCATCTCGTCGTTGACTACTATCGTATTCTTGCGTCCGAGTTCCAATCCTTGGATGCTCTTGGGCACCAATGGGTTGGGCGACACACCGATGGCCACGATGACCTGATCGCATTCGAGTGTCTCCGTCCTACCCGTAGCTACCGGACGGCGGCGGCCACTGGCATCGGGCTCTCCGAGCTCCATGACGTCGAGCACAGCGGCGCGCACACGTCCGTTGTCGTCAGCGAGATATTCCTTTGGATTGTGGAGCGTGAGGAAGTGGATGCCCTCTTCCTTTGCGTGCTTCACCTCTTCGAGTCGTGCGGGCATCTCGGCTTCAGAACGACGGTAGACGAGGGTCACGTCAGCCCCCAGACGCTTAGCCGTTCGGCAGGAGTCCATAGCCGTGTTGCCGCCACCGACGACAATCACATTCTTACCAATATTAATAGGAGTATCAGTATCAGGATTGGCCGCATCCATGAGGTTGACGCGGGTGAGGTATTCGTTGCTCGACATCACGTTGATGTAGTTCTCACCGGGGATGTCCATAAAGTTGGGCAGTCCGGCACCTGATCCAACGAATATGCCACGGAATCCCTTGTCTTCCAAGTCCTTCACGGTGATAGTCTTGCCCACGATGCAGTCGGTTTGGAAATGAACTCCCATCTTGCGCAGGTTGTCGATTTCCACGTCTACGATGCGGTTGGACAGTCGGAATTCGGGAATACCATATTTCAGCACACCGCCGATTTCGTGGAGCGCCTCGAAGACATAGACCTCGTAACCCATCTTCACCATGTCGCCGGCAAAGCTCAGTCCCGACGGTCCCGAGCCTACGACAGCCACCTTGATACCATTCGACGGAGCCACCTCGGGCAGCACACCACGTCCACTCTCGCGCTCATAGTCCGCAGCGAAGCGCTCAAGGTAGCCGATGGCCACGGCAGGCTCTTTCATCTTCAAGTGGATGCACTGACTCTCGCACTGCTTCTCCTGAGGGCACACGCGGCCGCAGACAGCGGGCAGGGCAGAGGTCATCTTCAGCACGCGGGCAGCGTCGAGGACGTGTCCGCGCTCGATATTCTTGATAAACGACGGAATGTTGATGTTCACTGGGCAACCCTCGACGCAACTGGGCTTACCGCAGTCGAGACAGCGGCGGGCCTCACCCATGGCGATGTCGAGCGTCAGTCCTTTGTTCACCTCCTCAGTGCGGGTGGTGGCGCGGTAGACGGGGTCGAGTTCCGGCATCTTCACGCGCTCAATCTGCTTGCGCTCCTTGGCCGTCATCTTCTTGCGGAGTTCCTCGCGCCAGGGTGCGCTGCGGTCTATGAGACTCTCCACGGGCTCCTTGCCGTCATCGGGCGAGGCCGCAGCCGCCTCTGCAGTATTGCAAGCCGTGCACGACTTCGTCTCCTCGCCGTGGTGGAGGTGGCGCTCATAGTTGTCCATCTCCTCTTTTTCCGCTCCTTTGAAGGTACCCATGCGCTTCATCATCTCATCCCAGTCGACGAGATCGCCGTCGAATTCCGGGCCGTCGATGCATACAAACTTCGTCTTTCCGCCGATAGTCAGTCGGCATGCTCCGCACATACCGGTACCGTCGACCATGATGGTGTTGAGCGAGACATCGTTGGGAATACCATATTTATGAGCCAGCAGCGAGGTGAATTTCATCATCACCGGAGGACCAATGGCGAGTACTTTGTCGACATGCTCGCGCTTGATGACCTCTTCCACGCCGGCAGTGACCACGCCTTTCTCGCCATAGGAGCCGTCGTCGGTCATGATAATGACCTCATCACTGTATTTCTTGACGTCATCGACCATGATGACAAGATTCTTCGTACGTCCGGCAAGCACCGAGATGACGCGGTTGCCAGCCTGCTTGAGCGCGGTGAGGATCGGGAGGATAGCTGCAATGCCAATACCGCCTCCGGCACACACCACGGTACCGTATTTCTCTATCTTCGACGCATTGCCCAAGGGTCCTACGATGTCCTGCACCTCATCGCCTACATTGAGCTGACAGAGCTTGGTAGAGGACAGTCCCACCTCTTGCACTACGAGGGTGAGAGTACCCTTTTCGGGGTCTGACTTGGCGATGGTGTAGGGCACACGCTCGCTGTCTTTGTCCACACGCACGATGATGAAATGCCCAGAGCGGCAGCTGCGCGCGATGAGCGGCGCTTCCACCTCCAGACAGAACACCTTTCCCGAAAATTGTGTTTTCTTTAGAATCTTGTTCATTTCAGTCTTTGTCTTTGGTCTTTACATTAGCACAAAGATAGCAATAAAAATCGAGTTTCTCAATGAATATTCGTTAAAATAGCACTAATTCGAGAAAAAAGAATGAAAAAAACATCCGATGATCAAGGAGAGCCGCTTTGAGGATTATAGTTGCAAACAAAATACTATTATTTGCAAAGATAGTGCAACGATCTTTCAATGTTTTGCAGTATCTTTGCAATATAGATAATAAAATCAGACCTGATAACAACATTATGAAATCAACATTACGACATCTATTCTCAGCACTCATCATGCTATTGTTTTTACCTCTTGCGGCTCAAGCCCAATATGTGCAGTGCCACGACGGCAAGTTTTGGCGTGGCGGTAAACCTTATTATTATGTAGGCACCAATCTGTGGTATGGAGCCATTCTTGGTTCTACGGGGCAGGGCGGTGACCGTGCGCGCCTCTGTCGTGAGCTCGACCGGTTGAAGGCTGCGGGCATCGACAATCTGCGCATCCTCGTGGGATCTGACGGGCAGCGTGGCGTGAAGACCAAGGTGGAGCCGACGCTGCAGGAAGCACCGGGCGTGTACAACGACACCATCCTCGCCGGACTCGACTATCTGCTTCAGCAGATGGGCAAGCGCAAGATGGTGGCTGTGCTCTATCTCAACAACTCGTGGGAATGGAGTGGGGGCTACGGCTACTATCTCGAACAGACCGGACTCGGCAAGGCGCCGCGGCCCAACGAAGCCGGCTATCCCGCATTTATGAACTTTGTGGAGCAGTTTGCCGCCAACGAGAAAGCCCATCAGCTCTTCTACGACTATGTGCGCTTCATCCTCGGCCGCACCAACCGCTACACCCATAAATGCTATGTCGACGACCCCGCCATTATGTCGTGGCAGATTGGCAACGAGCCGCGTGCCTTCTCCAAGGAGGCTCTCCCTGCCTTTGAGCGGTGGCTCAGCGAGACCTCTGCCCTCATCCGCAGCATCGACAAGCATCATCTCATCTCCATCGGCAGTGAGGGTGCATGGGGTTGCGAGGGCGACTACAAGTGCTACGAGACCATCTGTGCCGACAAGAATGTCGACTACTGCAATGTCCATCTGTGGCCCTACAACTGGGGCTGGTCAAAGGCTGACTCGCTCGTAGAGAATCTGCCGCGTGCCTGCGCCAATACCAAGGACTATATCATGCGTCATCTCGCCATCTGCCAGCGCTTGGGCAAGCCCCTCGTCATGGAGGAATTTGGCTATCCCCGCGATGGCATGAGCTTCCGTCCGGGCTCTCCCACGAAGGGTCGTGACACTTATTATAAATATGTCTTCCAGCTTGTGGCCGACAACGCGCGCCAAGGCGGACGCTTCGCCGGCTGCAACTTCTGGGGATGGGGTGGGGAGGCCCGTCCGCGCCATGAGCAGTGGCAGGTCAGTGATCCCTACACCAACGATCCAGCACAGGAGCAGCAGGGACTCAACTCGGTCTTCGACTGCGATAGCTCCACGCTCAGCGTCATCAGCGGCGTGATCCGTCAGTTCAAGAAATTGCATTAATCAACACACATTATATTATTATACATCATTATTAATACATTATGAATAAAAAACTATCTACAATGGTGTTGTCGCTTTGCATGGCGGGTGCGGCTTCGGCCCAGGC
>R21__coassemble_966_pt1 | contig 21071 bp, 18 predicted proteins | sample R21__metabat2_high_PE_018 | metagenome-assembled genome bin R21
AGTTATGAGTATAAAGAGTTTGAATGAGCAGGTGAGTGACGTGATGAACGAGCGCAGCAGCAAGAGCGTTAAGCGCACGAAGTTGGTGAAGCTTGGTTTGATGCAGCACGAAGTTGAGTTGCTTCTTTCTATGCAGCACACTGCAAAGCGCAGCGGTACGGATTTCGACTTCTCTAAGCTGACATTCGGTGTAGAGATCGAGAGTTATCACTACACACGAGAGAGCTTGATTGAAGCCGGTACGAGAAACGGCTTGCAGGTGCATTCAGAGGGCTACAACCATCGTGACAACAAGACCTACTTCAAAATCGTCTCTGACTCATCTTTGATGGGTGACAACACCAACGAAGTAGTAAGCCCTATCTTGAAGGGCAACAAGGGCTTGAACTCACTGAAAGCCATGTGTGACACACTCGCAGCCGTTGATGCACGTGTCAATCGTTCTTGCGGCTTGCACGTTCATATCGGTGCTGAGAATCTGAGTGATGAGCACTACGTCCGCATCGTCCGCAACTATCAGAAGTTAGAGAGCGTCATCGACTCTTTCATGCCGAACAGCCGCAGGGGTAACAACAGCCGTTGGTGCCACTCACTTCAGGGCGTTGATTTCAGCCGTTGCACCACCAAGAGAGACATCTATGATGCTATGGGCGGTGACCGATACTACAAGGTTAACGCAGTCGCTTACTTGCGTCACAAGACCATCGAGTTTCGTCAGCACAGCGGTACGGTTGAGTATGAGAAGATTTCTAATTGGGTGATGTTTCTCGCCAAGCTGGTTGAATACTCTTACAAGCATGAGATTACATCATGCGGCAGCATCGAAGAGATACCCTTCTTGAAAGAGAGCGAAAAGACCTACTTCATCAACCGCCGTGCAGCCCTTAGATAACCGACATTGAGTGCAGCCCTGCAAAGGGCTTGCACTCACATTAATCAACCATCAGAGACAATATATCATGTGTGTTATTTGTTATATCCCCAAGGGCGTGAAAACGCCATCAGTGAACGTATTGAGAGCCATGCACGAAGCCAATCCGCACGGCATGGGCTTTTGTACACCGACCCTTTATCATAAGGGCTTGAGTTTTGACTACTTCTTGCAGAAAATAGCGAAGCGCAGCATCAACGAGCCGTGCATCATTCATTTTCGCTATGCCACCCATGGCTCAGTCAAGAGAGCCAACTGCCATCCGTTCAGAAAGGGCGACGTTTATTTTGCCCACAACGGCATTTTGAGCATCATGCCGTATAAGGACACCACCGACAGTGAAACAGCGTTTGTGCGCTTTCTGTACCCGTGCATTCAGCGTTTTGGACTCGACTCAGTGATGCTTGCAAAGCAGGTGCAGCGCATCATCGGCAGCTCTAAGTTTGCTTTTATGCAGGGTGACAATGTACGGCTTTTCGGCAACTTCATTCATTGGCACGACTATTATGTGAGCAACTTGCGTTTTGTCTATAGATTGCATTCATAACAAAGATAAGGTTTGATATTGTTTTGCCCCCTACCATGCAGTGATGCACGGCAGGGGCTTTTCTTTGCCCTATATTTAGCCGTTTTGTATTTGGTTGGATAGCTGTCACTCGCACGATTTTAAAGCGCTACAGAGCGTTGTTTTATGCCCTTTTATTTGCCCTTTGTCGGCACTCAAAAGACAAAGTTTGCACTTATAAATGATAAGTGAATACTTTGCCCTAAAATGACTTTTTATCCATCTTCTTAATAACTAAATTTGTGCAATAAACTTTTTAATGAGAACAGTAAAATTATGGATGCACAAGCATTATTCACGACACTCAAGACGCGCTATCCTCAGAGCGGATTGAGTGACAACGAGATTTTAGGCATTGCAACTGGTCTGTTTGCGACCGGACTTGTTACGGATGAGAACGTGGATGCCATCGTAGGATCGCAAGAGAATGCGATGAAAGGCTACCAGAGTCTTTTCGACTCCCGCTTCACATCCAAGAAGGATGCCCTGGCGAAGGCTCTCACTGAGCAGAGCGAGAAGTCCTTCCGGGAGAAGTATCACATCAACAAGGACGGCAAGCAGGAGACTCAGGAGTCGCCAAAGGAGTCGGACGACATCATGGCTAAGATGACCAAGCTCTTGGACGAGAGACTTAAACCCCTCTCGGACAAGTTTGCTACCGAGGAGGCCAGAAAAGCTCAGGAGGAACGGACGGCAAAGATCCTGGAGGCCGCAAAGGCTCACGGCATCAAGGAAGATCTCGCGAAGATGCTCAATGTCCCCAGCGATGTCACCGACTTGGACTCCTTTATGAAGAACGAGGCGCAGTCACTCGCAAACCTTGGCTTCCAGCCGTCAGTACCTCCCCGCAAGGGAGAGCCTTCAGAGGGAGACGGCAAGGGTATCGCTGCCATCATCAAGGCAGGCACTCCCAAGGCGGAGACCAAGAAGTAGTATTAACCCTTTAATTTGAGAAAAAATGTCAGCAGGATTTCAGTACAAGTTGAATCCGTCTCTTGAGATGGAGGAACTTTGCGACGTTCAGACGCTGCACCACAAGAGGGGCCCTTACAAGCTCGACACCACCGGACTTGAGTCCGGCTCCGTGCTTCCCCGCTTCACTCCTGTGTGCGTCGATTTGGCCAAGCGCTCTTGCGTTGTGGTCAAGAATGCGAAGGTGCTTGAGGATGCTACCTCCGATGCTACATCCATCAAGATTACCAAGAACTCGCTGGTGACTACGGGTATGATCCTCGGCACCGGCAAGAAGGGAGCAGAAGTAAGTGTCATTGACAAGTCAAACGCCGACTACGACGTTCTGACCCTCACCGCAGCTTTCGGTGAGAAGGTGTCTGCTAATCAGGTCCTCTTTGAGGCATCTGCGGCAGGTGGCACTACTCCCAAGAACACCGCCAACTTTGTGATCTACGAGACCACGAAGATTGACTCCGGCATTGTCTTGGTGGCCCTCATCATGCAGGCCTTCGAGATTCAGGAGGAGAAACTGACACTCCCGTTCAGCGACAAGGACAAGGAGGCTCTGACCTCCCGTTTCCAGTTTGAGTAATAACCCCTAAAAAGAAGAATTATGTTACTTACAATTCAGACATTATTCAACGACCCCGACGTAGTACAGGCTACTATCGACCGGGTTCTCCAGCAGGGGCTTGATACCATCTACTGGCAGCAGTACCTCACCTTCCGCCGCACCACCCAGCGCGTCTTCAAGGACTACCTTGGCACCGTGACGGGTGTTGTTGCCGGTTCTATCAACTCCCGTTATGGCGAGAAGCCAATCCGTGAGCGCAAGACCCTTGGCTCTGGCTACGGTGAGATTGCGTACCTCGGTGACGCTTATCAGATGGACGTGGAGCGCCTTTCTGAGCTTCAGGACCTCATTGACAAGTTCAACGAGGCAAAGACCGAGGATCAGGTGACCGTGATGAACGATATTATCGACTTCATTACGGACGACTACCGTCAGATTATCCTTGCTCCTCATAAGCGTATGGACATCGTCGTCGGCTCGTTGTTGATGACCGGCAAGGCCAGCGTGAAGAACAAGGATAATAAGGAGGGTATCGAGCTTCTCGACATCGATTTGCCTTTCCACTTTGAGACTCCTACCAAGAATGACTGCGTTGTGGACGGCAAGCTGAAGTTCATCTCTTACATGCAGCAGCTTGTTCATAAGCTGCAGGCTAAGTACGGCAAGTTCACCAAGATGGTGATGAGCCGTGAGACCTTCATCAAGGACATCCAGGGGTCATCTGAATTCGGAGAGACCTTCAAGATGATCATGCCTTCGCGCGAGTTCAGCATTGCGACCGGGCTGCTCACCTCCGAGATGGCTTCCAACATTCTCACCGGCGTCGGTTTGCCATCTGTGGACATCAAGGAAGACTACGTCGAGGAGCAGGACGGCACCAACACGCAGATATATGCGGACAACCGCATCACTTTACTGCGTGAGGACCAGATTGGCTACATGCGCCACCACACGCCGTATGAGGCCACTGACCCCGTTGCTGGCCGTACCTACAGCCCCGTTGGCAATGACAACGGTCAGATGCTCATCAGCAACTACCGTGACAAGAACGGCCGTTACATGGAGTACACTGCAGAGTGGATTCCACAGATTGCCGCTCCTAACAAGATCGTGAACATCAATCTTGAGACCCTCAACGCGTAAGCTATGGCTGAACTGACCGTACTCTCCGCCTTGAAGGCTCAGGTGCAATACCCGTTGCCCGAGGACTTCTTCCGTTCCGTCATGGTTCGGAGGGAGCTTGAGGATGGTGAGTGTACCAAGGCTATCATGGACTCTCCCGCTTTCAAGGGAGCTGAGGCGGATTGCCTGAAGCAGGTGATCCTTTACCCCAACTCTGTCTCTGAGGGCGGAATGTCCATCTCCAAGGCCGACAAGAACGACCTCATATTCCTCGCCAACAGACTCTACAAGGAGATTGGCGAGGAGCCTATTAGTGAGAGACCCAGAATCACATTCTATTAATGATAGACTTCAGACCACATAAAATACAGCTCGTAACTGCCACTGCAGGCGGATATAATGAGGACGGCATCCCTCTCCCTGATACGGAAAGTACAGAGGAGATGAGATGCAACATCGTACCCAACGGCAGGGGGCAGCAGATATTCTCCGATGGCAAGGCTATCAACTTCTCTTACCATATATTCCTCGATCAGGACTGCCCTGAGTTCAAGGTTGGTGCAAAGGTAAGGTTGTTTGGTCTTGACGGGGAGATGAAAGGCGACAAGTGTTTTACGGTTCTGCAGTTCTATCGCTATCAGCTGAATGCACAGGTATGGGTATGACCATGAAGGGCGTTAAAGCCACACTCGCAATGCTCGACAGGGCTGAGGCAGGAATGGAAGAAGCCATGATTGAGGCTTTCGCCTATGTCGGGGAGTATGTTGTTGCCGGAATCAGAAAGGGAGACATGAGCACCTGGAACGACCAAACCGGCAACCTTCGGTCTTCTATCGGATATGGCGTGGCCAAGAACGGGCATATAGTCCTCGAATCCAGCTTTGGTGTCGTATCGGGTGGAGCTGAAGGCTCTACAACAGGCAAGGGGCTCTTGGAAAAGCTCACGACCGACTACTCTAAGTACCGATATGTCCTCGTTGTCGTCGCAGGCATGGATTACGCAGTCTATGTAGAGGCGATGGAGAATAAGGTTGTGCTCGCGGGAGGCCAGTTGTGGGCAGAGAACAACGTAACGAAGATCCTGCAGTCACGTGTTGACGCAGTTCTAAAACAATTCAACGGATGAAGACAGACATTGATATTTGCATAGACGTTTTCAGGCTTGTCAACAAGTCGGCAATCAAGGATGCCATCAACGGTGAGGTGTCGTATCTCCCCCGCAAGGACGGCTCCACGAAAGAGGATTGTATCATTTCTGTGCTTGAGAGTCAGGTCTATCAGATTCAGGACAGCAAGATCAACGTGAACGTCTATGTTTCAGACCAAGACAGCAACGGCAGAAAGGAGATGGCCGTCAAAAGGGTGCAAGACCTCGCTAACATCTGCAAGGGTGTCTTTGGCGACGGCAAGCGGTCAGTGTTCGGAGACGGTTTCAAGATTACTCTCGAAAAGCAGCGCATCCTGCCGGTCAACGGCAAGGATGAGTATGTGATCAATAACACTTTGAGATACAAATTTAACAACGAATAACTATGGCAGATACAACGACAACGAAGGTTCTTGGATGGGGTCAGTGCTCCATTGACGGACACGACGACATCGTAGAGAATTCCACCTCTCTTGAAGTGGAAGAGGGAGCCGAGCAGGAAGCTACCATTGAAGGCGGTTCTGCAGAGGGCCGTAAGAAAGCTCCTGACAAGTACCAGCTCACTTACAATCGCCGTATCGGTTCGGCAGGCGATGTTGAGGTTGGCTACACCGAGAATGCCGGTGATGTCACCGTCACCCCTGAGGAAGCTGGCGCCGTTGGTGTCACTCTGAAGGGATGCTCCCGTCATATCTCTGTGAAGTTTGACGCTAAGGATGGTCTGGTAGCCATCTACAAGTGGAAGACGAAGGGTAAGACAGACCCGAAGACGAAGAAGTTGATCGACATCGAGTTCACCGGCGGTACGACGGCTTCGACTCCAGGTTCTTAAAGGATTCATATCCTCTCTAACAATCCTCAATAGGGATACCTCGGATAGCTCAGCTGGTAGAGCTCGGACATTGTCACCCAAATATTGTCCGTTAAAAATGGGTTGTAAGCCGGCGGTTCGAGTCCGCCTCCGAGGGCATGGCTAAGAAAGAAACTATTGAAAATATTGAGTATGACATTGCGGATGTTATCATAGGCAGACCGCAGGAGTTCAAAGTAGGGCGCAAGACGTTCTGCTTTTATCCTATTACGCTGGCGAAGATGCTGCTTCTGAAACGGCAGCTCGATTGCCTTGAGCTCAATATGGATATTCTTAGGGCGAATCCGTTTCTTGAGGCTCTGAGAGTTATGAAAGAGCACCGCGAGACGGTATGCACCATTCTTTCTTACATGACAGCCCCCAACACATATAAAGACCTGTATGACAGCAGAGCCTTGGCCGTGAGGCGCAACGTCTTTAACAAAGACCTCGGCGAAGAAGACCTCGCGTCCCTTCTCGTTGTCTCCCTCGATGACAAGACAGACCGCATTATGAGGCACCTCGGCTTGGATAAAGAGCACGAGAAGCTGCAGAAGGTGATGAAGGTGAAGAAAAAGCATGATGACAACTCCCTTAATTTCTACGGGCTTTCTCTTTTCGGCACTTTCATCGGACAGCTGAAGGAGATGGGGTACAGCGACAATGAGATTCTGTATGAGAAAGGCTATACCTATCTGCGTCTGATGCTTGCTGACAAGATTGTACAGGTCATCCTCACGGATGATGAGAAGAAGGAGCTCCCGTCAAGCGTCGGAGGCTCATACATGGATGCCAACGATCCAAAGAATGCAGAGAAGATACGGGCAATGTTTGCCAGCAGGGGAGTGGAGGACAGTAAATCCAAGTAAAAACTTCAATTCAAAGCAATATGTCTGAAAACCTACATATAGCCATTACTGGCGACAACAAAGGATTCATAGATGCCCTCAACGAGTCACGAAGGGGTGTCAGACAGACTCAGCAGCAGGTTGAGCAAAGCGGTGAGAGCATAGAGAAGATGTTCTCACGCATGAAGACTGCCGCCGCTGGTGCCCTTGCAGGCTTCTCCGCCAAGGAGTTCATTCAAAAGGTTGTCGAGGTGCGCGGGCAGTTCCAGCAGCTCGAAGCCTCATTCACTACCCTTTTAGGCAGTGCAGCCAAGGCCAAGGATATGATGGCGCAGGTTGCCGATTTCGCAGCCAAGACACCGTTTGACCTCCAGGGAGTCGCAGACGGTGCCAAGCAGCTTATGGCCTATGGCGTGCAGGCGCAAGACGTTACTGATACTTTGAGGCGGCTGGGTGACATCGCAGCCGGTCTTTCCCTCCCTCTTAATGACTTGATCTATCTGTACGGCACCACCATCACGCAGGGCCGTATGTACACGCAGGACTTGAGACAGTTTATGGGTCGTGGTATTCCATTGGCCGAGGAGCTCGCCAAGCAGTTCGGCGTTACCAAGGATAAGGTCGGTGAGTTGGTTACTGCAGGAAGGGTAGGCTCTGAGGAATTTATCAAGGCCATCAAGTCAATGACCGATGAGGGCAGTCAGTTCGGAGGCCTTATGGATATGCAGTCCAAAACCATCACCGGACAGATTTCCAACATTGAGGATGCCATCGACGGCATGTTCAACAAAATAGGCCAGCAGTCGGAGGGTATCATCAACGATACTCTTAGTGTCGTGTCTTCTCTGGTCGAGAACTACGAGAGCGTTGGCAAGGTCATCGCAGCACTGGTCGTGACCTATGGCGCCTATAAAGCCGCTGTGATGACCGTTACTGCCATTCAAGCCCTTCAGGCAACCGGCATAGGAGCGCTGACGGCCGCAGAGACCATCCATTACGGCTGGCTTGTGCTTGTAGAGAAGGCGCAGAAGCTCCTGAATGCCACGATGCTCTCCAATCCATACGTAGCCGTCGCCACTGCCCTTGCAGGACTTGTGGCTGTTATGATAGCCACCTCAAGCAGCGTCAGTGACCTCGATGCAGTGCAGAACACCCTCAATGAGACCACGAAAGAGGCTGAGGATGCGCAGCGCAAGTACAATGAGGAGACACAGAATGCCATCAACATGGCAACAAGCGACTCTGCCGCCACTGACGATCGCAGAAAAGCCATGAACCTTCTTATCTCCCGTTATCCTACCATCATAAAGAAGTACATTGATGAGGAGGGACACTTGAAGAATATCCTTCAACTGAAGCGGGAGATTGCAAAGATTGATGGAAACAAGACCGTAACGAGCCATCTTAATAAGTCGAGCCAGTATTCCAACATCAGTCAGACGCTTCATCGCAATGGCGAAAAGGCTATCTCAGGCGGTGAAATCTCTGAGCAGGATGCAAAGGTGGAGGAAGAAGCCATCAAACAGTATGCCAAGGCTCACAACATGGCCGTATGGCGTGTGAAAGCCTTCACCTCGATGAAAACCATCCGTAAGTACTTCGATGATCTTGCGGCTGCAGAGAAGAAGCAGGCTGCGCGCGTCAATGCCACCAATAAGGCTAACAACTTCTCCGATACCTTCGGCTCGATGAGCAATAAGCGCCTTGAGACCCTCAAGAATACCCTTGAGAAAGCCAAGGCAACGGGTAAGAGCGTGAGGATGCAGTATAAGGAGCTGCAGGGTGTGGATGTGTCACAAAGCGACATTGACAACATGCTCACCAAGGTATCCGGTATCCAGAACTCCCGCAAGAAGGCAAAGACTTACCAGCAGGATGCGAAGTCGGCACGTACGGAATGGCAGAAAGCCACCGAGGACTATAAGAAACTGCAGAAGTCCAAGACTGCCACCACGGCTGAGGTCAAGAAGGCACGCGAGAAAGTCGCAGCAGCATCCAAGAACTACAAGGACATCACCGGCAAGACTCCCGAGAATGAGGATAAGGAAGCCGCAAAGAATGCCAAGGCTTCTGCAGCCAAGGAAAAGAAGGAGGCCACCGCCGAGAACCAGCGCGAGAATGCCGAGCGTGAGTACCAGAACAAACTTCAGGACTATAAGCAGCAGCGCACTCAGCTTGAGCAGCAGCTGACGCAATCTACCATTGATGCCGAGGAAGACTCCGCTCAGAAGGAGCACGAGCAGATGATAGCCAACCACGAGAAAGAGATGCAGGATCTTGATAAACAGAAGCAGGACTACATCGCCAAGAAGACTGAGGTGGAGCGTGCCAAGGCTAAGGCTAACGGCACAACTTACAATGGTACGGCTACCCTCGACAAAGATGAGCAGGATATTTTCTCCAAGCTCCGTGAGAACCTCATGAAAAAGCACGAGAACGAGGAGAAGAAATACTACCGCCAGCAGACTCAGGACATGTACGACTACTTAAAGGAGTATGGCTCCTTCGAGCAGAAGCGTCTAGCCATCACTGAGGAATATGCCGATAAGATCAAGAAGGCGCGCTCTGAGGGCGAGAAACTGAAACTGCAGAAGGAGGAGAAACAAAAACTCTCTGCCCTTTCCTATGAGGACATCTCTATGGGAATCGACTGGAAATCTCTGTTCAGTGGTGTCGGCAACCTCACAAGCGAGATGATGCAACCCATGATGGAGAAGCTGCAGGCATACGTCAAGACTGAGGATTATGCCAAGGCTGACGCGCAGACCCAGCAGGCCGTCGTTGACCTGATGAATGAGCTCCGCAGCTATCTCGGTACTGACCAGAGCACAACATGGAAGACCCTTGCTGATGCTCTTGATAAGTTCAATGCCGCCATCTCCAAGTACAACGATGCTGTTGCCAATGAAAAGAAAGCTGTCAACGCACGGAATAATGCCAAGAAAAGGCTTGATGCCGGCGAGATAACCCAAGAGGAGTTCAAGACGTATGCAAACGAGGCTCAGAAGGCGGGTGACGCCACTGCAGATGCCCGTGAGCAGGTGGAGCAGTTCGGCAAGGAGCTGAACAACACATCTGATGAGCTGGCCAACTATACGTCCAAGCTGACCGCAGCCCTCAATAACGCTAAGGCATGGTCCGGTGTGGACGGCATGAGTGACGTGAAGACATCCGTTGCCAACATCGACGCATGGAAGGGAGCTATGGATTCCGTTCTTCCCACTATGAGTGATGGCATAGGTAAAAGCATTACCAATGGATTGTCGAAGACTGTAGGCAGCGGCCTTAGCTCGATAGGAGGCATCGTCTCAAAGGGATTGTCAAGTGTCGTAGGCTCTACGGTAGGTATCATTGCGCAAATTCCTAAGCTCATCCTGCAAATTGTCTCTGCTATCAAGAGCTTTGTCACTGGCATTCTCAATTCATTTACCGAACTTTTCAAGTTGCGCTGGATAGATGACCTTGTGAATTCCATTCTTGGTGCAGTTGGCAACCTCATCAATGCTATCTTTGACCTGCCTGAGAATATCTACAAGGTATTGGAATCCATTGTCGTGAAAGGCGTGGGAGGACTGCTCAATACAGTAGTGGGCCGCATCGGAAATATCCTGTCGCTTGGCGCATTGTCGAGCAAGGGCCCGTCAGACTGGTTTACCAACTCAAATGCGAAGAAAGTCGAGGAGACTATCAATAATCTTACTGAGCGAAACAAGTTACTTGAGCAATCCATCGACGACCTCACAGACGAGATTAAGGAATACCGTGGCAACAAGGCTATCAAGAGTTCCGAGGAGGCAGAGAAACTGCAGAAGGAGACCATAGAGAACTACAAGGACATAGCAAAGGCGCAGGCCGGTTATCATGGTTCGCATCATTCCTGGGACTATTACTGGAATGGCTTCTCCGATGATCAGATAAAGAAGTTCAGCGAGCAGATTGGCCGTGCATGGAGTGGTGACATCTGGGGCCTTTCGCCTGAGGAAATGAAACTGCTTCGCTCCAATGTAGATATGTGGGAGCAGATACAGAACACTGGCAAAGGTGGTTATGGTGACCGGCTGACCGAGAAGCTCAATGACTATATAGATCAGGCTGGCAAGCTACAGGAGATTACCGACCAGCTCTACGAGACTCTAACCGGCACAACCGCGGATGATGTCTTCGACGATTTCCTTGACAGCCTCAACGACTTAGCCAATGGAGCCGAGGATGTCTTCAAGGATATTGACGATAGTTGGCAGAAGATGGTCAACAAGATGGTTATCAACAATCTTGTTGGAGAGCGCTTCCAAGACACCCTGAAGGAGTGGTATGAAGAACTTGCTAAGCTCAATGAGAGCCGTTCCAAGGGTGAGATTACAGATGTAGAATACCGGCAACAGCTCGCTGATTTGAAGAAGGAGTATGACAACTACGTTCAGGATGCCAAGAACGACATAGATACAATGCGCAATGAAGGCATCATCAAGCCTACGAGCAACAGCACCTACTCACAAAGCGCTTCCAGCGGTGCATGGGAGTCTCTCGGAGAGGAGACAGGTCAGGAGCTGAACGGCCGCTTCACGGCCCTGCAGGTAACGGGCGAGCAGATTCTTGATGGCGTGCAGTCGATGCTGGCCACGGTAAACGCCCTCTACAGCAGAACTGACGAGGGTGCCATCACATTGACTGAGATTCGCAACTTGATGATCACCAACAATGCCTTCTTGGAAGACATTCTCTCGGCGAACAAGAGCTATTACGAGAAATTTGACAGACACTTAGACAGAATAGAAAGGACACGATAATGGGAAAAGACTTGACAATAAATGGCGTAGATGCTTGGTCAGCATACGGTGTATATATGGATGACAGCTCACTCGGGCAGTTGCTTGCGCCACCTCCACTGAAGGACAGAATAACCAGCAGCAACAGGGCTGAGAACGGTACCCGTGTTGTGACTGCTGCCCCGGTGTTTGTGGCCGAGCGCGACCTTACGCTCCAGCTTGGCATCTACGGTGAGACGGAGGGTGAGTTCCTGAGTCATGTGGCGGCTTTCACCGATGTTCTGACGACCTCGAATGAGATAGTGATTAGCGCAGCAGGCGTGACGTGCCGTTGCATCTATAAGAGCTGTAATCAGTTTAGCTCTTACATGCGAGGTATTGGCAAGTTCGTGCTCCGCTTGACAGAGTATAACCCGGCAAAAAGATAAACCATGGCAGTAACAGCAGACATACACAGCATTAACGGGAACAGCTACACGGTGGTATTGGAGAGCTCCTCGGTCCGCCATTTGGAGCTGATGTCGAAGGATTATGTACGTCTTGTGTTCTCGACGGACAAGAAGATCAACATCAACGTCGGCGACAGCGTGGGCATAGACAGCTATGGAACCTTCTACATCACCGAGCCGCAAAAGGGTACTTACAATAAGACCACGGGTGGTTACGACTACGACCTTCAGTTCAACGCCCCATACTTTCTTTGGAAGAACAAGATATACAAGTTTGACCCCGGCAAGGAGGGGAAGAACGAGACTACATGGTCTCTGACGGGCAATCTGGAAGAGCACATGGCCGTTTTCCTGGAGAACCTCAAGGAGTATGGGTACAGTTACGAGGTGGAAGACAGCATCTACAAAATCGAGAGCAGCCAACGGGTCGTCTATATCCAGTTTGACAAGACCAGCCTCTTCGATGCCCTGACGCAGATAGCGGAGAAGTTCAGCTATGAATGGGCTGTTGACGGCGGACTGATATACTTCGGTAACATCATCAGAGATGACCTGACCCCTGCCGTGAGCCTCACTATGGGCGACAACGTAGAGGACATGAGCGCGCAGGACTCGAACAACGATGCCATCAACAGATATTACGTGTTCGGTTCAACACGCAATATCCCACAAGGTTACCGGCAGAAAGACACTGGTATCGTGATGAACGGCGTTGTGCAGAAACGGTTGATGCTCCCCAAGGGTATTCCTTACATTGACACCCGCAGTGACATGAAGCCCAACGAGATCGTGGAGGGTGTGCTGGTGCTTGACGACATCTACCCACGGACGAAGAGCAAGGGGGCGACGGTGACGGCTGTGGAGAAAGACATGGAGACGACAACCGCTGCTGCACAGCAGCAGCCTACAGAACCCAGCAGCACGACAGCGGGGAGCACGACGGGGACGACAAGCGGAACCACAACGGACGGAACTACAACGGACGGAAAGAAAACGGAGAAAGTGAACGTCTACCGGTTTACGACCAAAGACTTCACGTTCAGCAAGGACTATATCTTGTCGGGTCAGACCTTGCAGGTGCAGTTCCAGTCAGGGAAGCTGAACGGCATGACGTTCGACGTGGCATTTAACCCCGATGGCGAGAGCGAGAAGACGGTCAAGAAAGACGAGAACGGGAAAGAGATAGCGGGAGAGACTGAGAGTAACCCATCGGCGCAGGTGTTCGAGCTTGTGAGGAACGACACGTACGGCATAACATTGCCCAACGACACCATCCATCCGGAGGTGGACGACACCTTTGTTCTGCTCGGTTGGGATGCCAACAAGATGTCGGCATGGAAGGAGCTTATCACGAAGGCCGAGAAAGAGCTTGAGGACCGTGCCAGGACCTATATCAGCAGCAGAGAAGAGGACCCGTTGACGTACACCTGCACGATGATGTCGGACTGGATGTACGGCCTCAATGAAGAGGGTGAGCAGGATGCCAGCTTCACGAAGGTGGGCACGTTCTTCCTTGGTATGAGGGTTAGCCTCAGCAATGAAGCATTCTTTGGCAGCAGCGGTCGTCAGAGCCGTGTCGTGGGCTATGAGTACAAGTTGGACATACCCTATGACGGAGCGGAGATATACTGCGGAGAGTCAGCATTCTACAGTAAAAACAAGGCCACACAGAGTACCATCAACGAGGTGAAGGAGAGCGTGCTGAACCATCAGGGTGGTGGTGAAAACGGTGGTGGTGGTGGAGAAATCCGGCTCATCCGCTCCTCTGATCGTGTCACCCCTGCTTCAGACACAACAGCTTACTCTTCTTTGCGCAGCGACATGGACTTCGCCCACAAGCGCAAGGACGACAACATCTCCGCACTGTGGACTTTTAACAATGGTTATGGGGCCTCCCGCGGCATCCGCACCCATCAATACAGGAACAAGGGCAATGAGGGTAATGTCTTCGGCAAGGGTTTCGAGCTTGTGGAGCAGTTGGACAGCAATGGCAATACCGAGACGCGGCTTGAGGTAGACAAGTTGCTTGTGAGGGCGAAGGCCTTCTTTACGGAGCTTGAGATACGCAAGATCAGCTACGTCGGCGGCAATTTCATCTTTACGGCTGCGGGCTCGAAGGTGTACTATGTGGAATGGCTCGACGCATCAGGCAACGTGCTTGACAAGAGCACGTCGTCTTCGTCTGAGGCTGCCAAGTTCCGTTGTTATCTCTACTCCGATGATGGCACTACGGCAACGATGAACTATTTTGCTGAGGATGACCAGATTATTTGCCAGCAGTTCAATATTGACGAGGGCGTACATAAGAACGTGTCTAACCGCTATTGGTGGCGTCGCGTGCCTACTGGCAGCGGCAGCGTGGGCAAAGGCAAGATAACCGCATTGGGTGATGACAAGGAATACCAGTATGTTGACGTCTCGAATTTGAGTGGAGAGTATGCCACGGACTCCGACGTTCCTGAGGTTGGTGACACCATTGTGACTTTCGGCAACTGGTCGAACAAGAACCGCCAGGGCGTCATCTACCTCAGCGTCGAGGGCGAGCTGGCTCCTGCCATCATCGAGTATGACAATCTTGGTGCCGACGGCAAACACTTCCAAATGCCTGACAAGCCCAAGCTGCAGCTCTCGCCCAAGGGCAACATCATCTATGGTAAGTTCATTTCGGTGAATGAGTCCTCTACGGACAACACCGGCAAGTCGATAGACGAAATGATCAACCAGCTCATGGAAGAGCTGGAGGAGATACGCTCTCAGGCAGATAAGAAGTTTGACATCTACTTAGAGTCATACGCTCCCCATCCGTTGAAGGGAGAGGACTTCTCAACCGCGAACTATCCTGCAAGCGAATGGACTACCGATGCCTTGAAGGCACTTCACGTGCAGGATTTGTTCTATGATACAGACAAGGATCCTGCTTCTGATGGAGGCCGTGCATGGAGATGGGTCAGCGAGGCCACTACGTCGACCACTACCGACGAAACGACCAATACGACATCTACCACGACCACGACGACTTACTTCTGGGAGGTGGTGAGGGACCAGGACACCCTCGACGCGCTGGAGAAGGTGAGAAAGGTACAGAACGAGGTTGACGACATCGTGAGCGACGGCATTATCAGTCGTGGTTCGGAGAAGTCAGAACTGCTGATAGAGTGGAACAAGGCGATGAGCAATTACGCCAAGTACTTTGAGCAGGCTAACGATTACAAGCTGACAGGCGATGTCGCTTGGACAGCCTATAGCTCAGCCTTCTTTGCTGTGGCGAAGATGCTGAATAATGGTGAGGATTATACCGAGGCCGACCGCAGCAATAGTGTCACTCCATCGTGGCTTGACGTCACGAAAGACACCAAGCTGGAGGACACTCCCATCAAGACGGCGGACGCGTACCGCAACACGTGGGATGCTTACTACCTTGCGCTGGCCGAGTTGCTGAAAGCCATTACCATCAAGGCCAAGACTCTTGCTGACGACGCTCAGAAGAGCGCTGACGAGCAGAAAGAGCGTATTGATGATATTGTGGCTGATGGTGTTCTTGATGCAGCTGAGAAGATTTCGGTAAAGAAGGAGTTTCTGTCGTTGTGGCACGAGATTGCTGACGATGGGGGATTGTATGACAAGGGGCATGACGACAAGAATAAGTTCTACAGTGATGATGTCTCCAATGCCTGCCAGTCTATGACGGATGCCTTCAATAGCCTTGCCACCTATCTCAATGGCGGTAACGCGTGGAGTCTATTCGACTCGGAGAAGAAGTTTGTTGCCGTCAGCGAGGCCAGCGTGCCTTTATGGATAAGCACAGACGCGACATCAGGTATCGGAGTGAGTCAAACCATAACGGCATCAGAATATCGGTCAAAATGGAGCAGCTATTATTCAGCCCGTGCCGCCTATATTGCCATGCTGTCCAAGAACGCTCAGAAGAGCGCTGACGAGAAGATACAGGTGTTCACCAGCGACACTGTGCCCACACCTCCATACAAGGTAGGTGATTTGTGGATTCAGACGGACAAGAACAACAATGTGATGATTTGTATCACCGGCAGGGAGGCCGGTGACGGCAACGCCACAGACTGGACAGACCTGTCGGACCTTACCGAGCGCAATGATCCGAGAAATGTGATGATACCCTTCGGTGATGTCATCTATGATTTGTCGGGAGGGTATATCAAGAGCAACGGCAGCATCAAGGTGCATCTGAACCATGACCTTGTCACGACGAACGACGGAGACCTGGAACTAAAGGATGACCGTATTCTGCGTTGCATAGACACGGCATGGGCAGAGATCACGAACAGCACGTGGGTGAATGTGTTCAAGGCTGTCTACGACTTGCTTGGGTCAAGAGTGATCACCGTGTATTCCCAGGAGCCGACGGACTTCACGCCTAACCGGTACGACCTCGTGCTCTTCATAGCGACGTGGACGGACCCATTCAGAGACGGCGATGACAAGGAAGTGGACAGTGGAGTCTCCATATTCATGTACAATAATGGCGTGTGGGAGACGCTGCGTTTGATGACGAAGAGCATTGCGGAGAACCTGGGAGACGAGCTGAGAAATATCGTATTCGGCACAGATGAAGGGCATCATAATGAAATCGACGCATCAGGTCTTGTCACCACAAAGGAGATGAACACCTTTTTCTCTGAAAAAGTAAGGTTGGATGAAAACGGCAACATTACCAACATCAGTAAAAGTGGGCTCGTGACAACATCTGACTTCGCCTCCCTGTTCTCTGAGCAGCTTGCAGCAGACGGCACTGTGGTGAAGAAGTCTGAAATGTCTGTCTATGTGACCAAGGACGGAAATAACTATATCAGTAACGCCAAAATCAAGGCCGACAACATTGAGCTTGAGGGACTGACCACCATCAACAGTTACTTCAAGGTGCTGGAAGATGGAAGCATAGAAGCCGTGAACGCCAATATTACTGGCACCATTACGGCAACGACTGGAGAAATCGGTGGCTTTACCATATCGGGTAATGGTCTGACGAATATCGTTAGCAAAGACGATATGAAAAAAGAGGATATGGGATATGTTATTTGCCGTAACGATTATCATGGCCGTTTTGCTGGTATTGGTGCAAACGTCCTTCCGGCTTCATCCGGTTCTGCCGCTGTTGCTCGCTTTGAGAATAACGATACAGAAGGCTGGTACACGCAAAACATTGCTATGATCCTCGAAGCCCGTGGTAAAAGTAGTTGGGAATTTGGCAGTGGTACGCAGAATATCGCTTGTGCTACGTATGGCGGATGTTTCACCGGCTTTGCGCTTGGGGTTAAGATTGTGAATGCTCTGACCAGTGCACAGACAGTATATCTGACACGTAGTGACAACGTCGTGACGTGTATCGGTAGCGAACAAGTCGATTTGTATCTACTTGATGCCTACCCGTATGACGATGGTCACGTGTTCATCATCAAACGCGATGGCGGTTGCTCAGTACGTATCCACCCTTATTACTACCACGATGCAAATAACGTAAAGCAGACAACTTATCTCCGTTACGATCAAGGCAGCATTGTTGTGGGTACAACTGATTATCTGGAGTTGAAATCTTGGATGGACTCTATTATGCTCATTTTCCATAAGGGATTGTATATCACCAAAGACAAAACTGACTATTACGGCGCATGGATTGAATACAAACTCCCCCGTGATTGGTAATAATAATTTTATGCCCATGAAGATTATAGAAAATAACATATTGCCCCCTCGTGGCTACAAGGCTATCACCATCCTCAACATGATATTCGTGAGGAAGGGTGTGTGGCTGTCTGATACAGACATCCGGCACGAGAGCATCCACTACGAGCAGGAGAAGGAGCTGGCCTTTGTTGGCTTCTATCTGCTGTACGCTTTGGAGTTCTTAATCTGGCTTCTCATCGTGCGTGACTGGCACAAGGCTTACCGCTCTGTCTCTTTCGAGAGGGAGGCTTACGCCAATCAGGGCGCGTGGTTCTATCTCGAAGTGCGCAAGCATTATTCATGGATTCACTTTCTAAACTTATAAGATATGGCTAAGATTGATTTTACAAAGTTCAAGGTTCCCGTTTCGTTCAACGGTAGTGAGAGGATTTTCAACATCGGCAAGGTGTTAGGCAATGCCATGAAGTACACCGGCTCTGTGGTGGGAGACATCGGCTTCGACAAGCTGGCGGAGACCATCTACTTCTCAGACGGCCCCGTGGAGATACCTGCAGAGTATATCCGGCCACTGACACAAGTAATCAACGACGGCCCCTTCATGGCCACCATCAAGAGGGAGCTGATTAAATATCTCAACGGCAATGCTTGACGATAACGGAAATTACAAGACCGACACTGGCAAGATAGGCTTCATCATTGACAAGCGTGAGGTGACGGACGGGCACGTGAAGCTGAGCATCTGGATGCTCAACTCCAGCAAGCCTATGGGCAGCACAAGGGAACTGCCTATTATACTCAACGCTCTCAAGGCAAACTCAGTGACGAATCCGCAGGTAAACAGAGGTTTCACTTACACATTCCCGTTCGGGTTGTCGCAGGGACATGGCTTCCCATATCTGCTTGACTTCAGCTTCGAGGATCGTGGAATGCTAACATTAGTTTGATATGGCACTGAATATTGTAACAAAGAAGACAGGTGATTTGCTCACCGCCACGGAGTTCAACGCGATGGTGCAGGCCATCAAGGACAATGAGACGTCCATTGGTACGCTGAACACCAACAACACCAACATGAGCAAGACGGTTGAGGAGGTGCAGAAGACGCAGAACACCCAGCAGCAGGACATCAAGACGCTCAAGGCCAATATAGTGAAGATGGTGTATCTCACGCAGGAAGCCTATGATGCGCTCGTAACTGCGGGGACGGTGGATGCCGACACGTGCTATAACATCTTGGAGGAATAGCTATGATCGTAAAAGGCGGTAATGAACTGAGCGCACGCTACTATGGCACCATTGCCGTACAAGCCGTGTATCATGGTGCAGTGCTGGTGTGGGAGGCAATTTCCTCTTGCTTCGGCAACGGAATGTGGCTGAACGACAAGGCGTGGAAAAATACAGATGGTTGGAAAAACAATTAAGACTAAGATATTATGGCGAAGATAAAAGTAAGCGAGGTAAAGAGTAAGCGCATTAAGTATCTGCAAGACGATGCGATACCCGACATCAATACGCCCTGGCAGGTGGACGAGGAAACCGCCTATCCGGGAAGCCGTGTCGAGGAATTTATCAAGAAGATGTTGACAGATCTTGATACGAACGTCAAAACTAAAATTGGTTATTGGTGTTGGTCTGGTTCTGTTGACGCAAGCAACTTCTATCACCTGTGGGGCTTCGCCTCGGAGGACGACTGCACGAAGTATAAGGCAGACCCAGAGGGAAACGCGGCATTGCTGCTGGTCAACGAGGCACTGCCTATCAGCACCGTGCAGGGAGACAGCTATTCGGCTTATCTGTACTGCAATGTGAGCAAGACGGCGGACGTGGTGGTGAGCGGCAACAAGCTGACGGCCAAGGTACGTTTCTGTGCCGTCAAGGTGAGTAACGGAGAGCGGTTGAACAACGGATCCATGGGCACGCTTATCATCGAGCGGTCCACTGATGGTACTACATGGAAGGTCGTTGATACCCGTAATGGTGCACTTGTCTCAACCGACTATGCTGACGAGAACAATTATACCGAAGTGAAGTTGGGGGACGCGTTGATCAACGGCAAGCAGAAGCTGAGACTTCGCACACAATATACTTACATGTCTGATGACGGCAGCGAGAAAACGGCTACGTCTACCTATGTGCTCTTGGGAAACAGTATCACCAAGACCACGCTCAATCTGACGTGTCAGCTCAACTGGCAGACACCACTGTTGGCCAGCACCTACAAGGACAAAGGTTTCCCCATCTCCTACATGGTGTACGGTGCCGTTCCCAAGACGCTCCACATCGAACTGACGGGCAGCAACAACACGAAGATGCCGGAGATCACCTATACCCTCACGGCCTCTGACGACTCGACGACCATCAACCGCAACATACAAGACAGCACTGACACTTATAAGCTCTTCAAGCATGGCGTGAAAACAGTGAAGGCATGGCTGACGTGTGACGACGGTATGGGCGGAACCATCAGTTCTGGTGTACTCGTGAACCGCTTTATGATGGTGAACCCGACGACAGACGCAGACAAGACCACTCCCTACGTGATGTTACAGAACGTGATAGACAAGGCGGATAACTATGCGCAGGTGGACATCTGCCAGTATGCGGTCTATTCCCCAAAGGTGGACGAGGATGGCAGCGTGAGCAATACGGGTGATGCCGTTCCCGTCATCTTCTATCTGACCGCCTATGCCGAGAACTTCTCAGCAGACAATCCCGAAGAGTACTTCCGTATCGAGCAGAACGTCTCTCCGGCTACCGTGAACACGCTCAACACGACGATCGAGATTGAGAGCAGTGATACCACACAGAAGGAGATACCTGCCTACTTCCGTGTGTATCGCAAGGATGCAAACGGTGATGAAGTCAACGCCCTCATGGAAGCACAGAACACGAATAACCTTGTCATCAAGGTGGACAACTCGGAGAGCTACGCGCCTAAAGCGGGTGCAGACTTTGTACTGAACCCTAAGACGCGTAACAACAGCGAGACAAACCCGATGACAATCATCAATGCCAAGACGGGCAAGACTGTAGCGAGTACGTGGGCTGGCTTCGGACTCGTAAGAGACGGCTGGATGACATCAGAGGATGATGACCAGCGCGTGCTGCGTATTCCAGCCGGGTGCAAGCTGAACATCCAATACAACCCATTTGCCCAGTTCCTCACCACGCCCGACTCTGCCATGGAGATGGAAATAGACTTCAAGG
>R21__coassemble_1077_pt1 | contig 19573 bp, 14 predicted proteins | sample R21__metabat2_high_PE_018 | metagenome-assembled genome bin R21
CCGCATGTATTTGTGAATACATGCGTATTGTTCAGCCATTCTCCCGGTCTCATATTCTCCAAAGTACTCTGATCGGCAGATCCCGTTGAAAAAAACGAAACCATGGCAATAATCATGTAAATGGATAATGCCAAAAGGATGAACCCTAAAAAGAAATCAGTCGTCTCACTCTCAAATATATGTCGAAAGCCAACCGCCTCGCCAAATGTTTTTGGCTTGCGCTCAGATTTTTTTCTTGCCATTTTATGTCTATTGATGATGATATATGCAAAATTAGTGTTTTTTGCTGGAATGGCAAAACAAAACTGCTCCAAGTTTTTATTTTTTGAACAATCATTGAAAAAAATATGGAGTTAATGAATGCCGTCTCGCTTCTTTTTTATAATTTTGTAAACAATAAGCATTGCTACGTTCACAATGAAGAAAAAGTTATACAGTAAATTCGACAAGAAAGAGATTTCTGAGTTACCGCAAGTGTCCTTCCCCGGACGCATTATCACGATCATCTCTCCGGGTGAGGCTGATAAGGCAGTGGACTATCTTCTCTCCATGAATATTCTTGGGGTTGACACCGAAACCAAGCCAGCCTTTCATCGTGGAGAGCATCATCGCGTAGCATTGCTCCAAGTATCCACACATGACACTTGTTTCTTGTTCCGCCTCAACCGCATTGGCATCACCCCGTCGATTAAGCGATTGTTGGAGGACAAAACAGTTAAAAAAATTGGTCTTTCTTGGCATGATGACATCCACATGCTTCAAGATAGGGAAGCCTTTACCCCCGGTCTCTTCATTGATCTGCAAGATTTAGTCCCGCAGTTGGGTATCAAGGACTTAAGTCTGCAAAAACTCTATGCCAATATCTTTCATAAAAAAATATCTAAACGGCAACGGCTTTCAAATTGGGAGTCACCACAGCTTGATGATAAGCAGAAGCAGTATGCTGCCATTGATGCTTGGACTTGTATCTTACTTTATGAGGAAATGGAAAGGCTGATCAAAACCAAGGAGTATGACCTCATTGTGGTTCCGGAGCCGGAGCCAACTGTGAATAACAAAACTAACGATTCAGCTAACAAAAGTAAAGATGCTGAGACAAAGGAAGTTGAAGAAAATATAAATTTGAAGGATTACACAAATCAAGAAAATAAAAGTTCATCAGTGAATAAAAGGGAGAGATCTTCTAAGAAGAGGACTCGCAAACCAAGAAAAACAATTAAAAACGATATACATGTATAAGAATATATATTTAAAGAAAGGCAAGGAAAGTTCATTGGAACGGTTCCATCCATGGATCTTCTCTGGGGCAATCCATCACATGAACGGGGGCATTGCGGAAGGTGATTTTGTAAGGGTGATCTCTGCTTCTGGCGATTTCATCGCTGTCGGGCACTATCAGATCGGTAGCATTGCCGTTAGGGTGCTATCGTTTCACGACATCACGATCGACGGTGAATTCTGGGAAAAACGGTTATCCTCCGCATTGACCATGCGTCAAAATGTAGGCATCGCTGATAATCCTCAAAACAATACTTATCGTTTGGTTCATGGCGAGGGTGATAACCTTCCAGGACTCGTGATAGACTGCTATGGTTCGACTGCCGTGATGCAGGCTCATAGCGTTGGAATGCATGTTTGCCGAAAAGAGGTCTGCAAAGCGTTGGTGAAGGTGATGCAGCACCGCGTAAAGAATGTTTATTATAAAAGCGAGACGACATTGCCGTTCAAAGCAGAACTTGGACAGGAGAACGGATTTATTTATGGACAGACCGATGACAACATTGCTGTTGAAAACGGACTGAAGTTTCATGTCGATTGGTTGCGTGGTCAGAAGACAGGATTCTTTGTGGATCAGCGAGAAAACCGAGCTCTATTGGAGCATTACGCTAAGGGTAAGAGCGTCCTGAACATGTTCTGCTACACAGGCGGATTTTCTGTCTATGCAATGCGTGGCGGTGCTAAGATGGTTCACTCTGTGGACAGTAGTGCTAAAGCCATTGAGTTGACAAACGAGAATATAGAGCTCAACTTCCCTGGCGACACCCGTCATGAAGCTTACTGCGACGATGCTTTTAAATACCTTGACGAGCATGATGATCAATACGATCTGATCATCCTTGACCCTCCTGCTTTTGCCAAACATCGAAGTGCGCTGCATAATGCGCTCAAGGGATATACAAGGCTGAATGTCAAGGGTCTGCAACGTATCAAACATGGTGGCATACTTTTCACTTTCAGTTGTTCGCAGGCTGTGACGAAAGAGAATTTCCGGAATGCCGTCTTTACCGCGGCAGTACAGTCGGGTCGCAAAGTACGTATCCTGCACCAACTTCATCAACCCGCTGACCATCCTATCAACATCTATCATCCCGAAGGTGAGTATCTGAAGGGGCTGGTTTTGTATGTGGAATAGACACGTATTAACATGAGAAAAGATAATTGTTTTACCGATTTCATCGAGAATTATATAAGCCGTTATGAGTTGTTGTCTCACAACGGTTTTTATCTTGTGGCGCTTTCGGGAGGTCCGGATAGTGTAGCTTTGATGCTGACACTCAAAGGTTTGGGTTACCATGTCGATGCAGTTCATTGCAACTTTCATCTGCGAGGGGCCGAAAGCGATCGCGATGAGAGCTTCTGCATCGAATTGTGTAAGAAATACCAGACTCCGCTTCACCGTATTCACTTCGACACCAAGGCTTATGCCGAGCTTCATCACCAATCGATAGAAATGGCCGCTCGAGAATTGCGTTATCACTATTTTGAGCTGTTGCGTAAAGACATTCAAGCCGATGCCATTTGTGTGGCTCATCATCGTGATGATCAAGTGGAGACAGTGTTGCTTAATCTCATTCGTGGAACAGGGTTAAGGGGACTAACAGGGATGAGACCCAAAAACGGGCGTATAGTCCGGCCTTTCCTTGGTATTAGTCACCAAGATATTCTTGACTACTTGCTTCACCAGCATCAGGACTACGTCATCGACAGCACAAACCTTGAAAGAGAAGCGCAACGCAACCAGCTAAGATTGGACATCATACCTCTGATGGAAAAAATCAATCCTGAAGTCAAAGCTAACATCGCCCGTACCGCAGACATCCTAACAGAAGTAAAAGAATTCGCTGACCAACAGATGGATTCTATCATTCACTCTTGCCTTGAAGGAGGTAGCTATAAGTTCTCTGCTATCAAAAACACTGGTCATGGCAAACTGTTTCTGTGGCACATATTATGTAATAAGGGCTTTAACCGTCAACAAATTGAGGAAATCAACGCTTGCTCTGAAACGAGCAGACATTGGCTTTCTGACAAATATGTGGTTTGCTTGGAGAAAGACAGCCTTTCTATCGTCGAAAAGGACAAATGGCTGATGGAGCTTCCCTCTATGCGTATTCCGGAATGCGGCACCTATTGCTACTCAGCTTGGGGCAAAGACATCATGAAGCTACGATTAAAGGAAGTCGCTGCAGATGCTCTTGTCATTGACAAGCATCCACAATTTGCTTTTTTTGATGCTACTAAAGTTCATTTTCCACTCACATTACGTCCAGTCAAGAAAGGGGACCGCTTTGTCCCTTTTGGCATGAAAGGATCTAAGCTGGTCAGTGACTTTATGAATGATCTAAAACTGTCTATGATTGATAGGAAACAGCAATTAGTAGTTGTTGACAATCAAGACACTTTACTTTGGGTTGTTGGCAGAAGGGTTGATAATAGAGTTGCTGTAGGCTTAAAGACCCAAAAAGTTATCATTATGGAGCAAATTTAACACGATTTTCATATCAATACTACCGCTATATCAATATTTTTAATTATATTTGTCATCAAATAGAAGAAGGGTCAAAAAGCGATACTCTCCATAACGTATAAAACAATCATCAATAAAAATATCTTCTATGTTTACCGACACTGACAAACAACAAATTGAGAAGCGGGGAATGACAGTCGCTCAAGTTGAGCATCAGCTTGAGCAGATTGAAAACGGATTTCCCTATCTACGCCTAAAATCTACGGCGGCAGTTGGCCAAGGAATCTCTGCACTCAGTGATGCTGAGCAGCAAGAAGCAGAGAATGCTTGGGAAGAGTATAAGAACGAAGGACATACGGTGGTGAAATTTGTTCCTGCATCGGGTGCTGCCAGTCGTATGTTCAAGAACATGTTTGCTTTCTTCAACGCAGATTATGACACGCCTCAGACCGATTTTGAAAAGACATTCTTTGCTGAGATCAAAAAGTTTGCTTTCCGTGAGGCTTTATGCGACGCTTGCAAGAACAATACGGGGAAAAGCATTATGCAACTGATTCATGCCGGAGACTATAAAGCTGTTGTCCGGAATCTCTTGATGCCAGAAGGCTTAAACTATGGTCAACTGCCTAAAGGCTTGTTGCAGTTCCATGAAGACGAGGAAGGTGTCCATACGCCTATGGAAGAGCACCTGGTAGAGGCAGCTTTATATGCCAGCTCTCAAGGAAGGGCTTTGGTTCATTTCACAGTCTCGCATGACCACTTGCAGCTCTTCGAGCAGAAGGTGGAAGAGAAAAAGACTTATTATGAAAAGAAGTTCAACACGAAACTGGAAGTTAGCTTCTCGGAACAAAAGCCCAGCACAGACACGATAGCAGCCAACCCTGACAACACACCTTTCCACAACGACGACGGCTCACTGCTTTTCCGTCCGGGAGGTCACGGTGCGCTGATTGAGAATCTCAACGAAATCAATGCTGATGTCATCTTCATTAAGAATATTGACAATGTTGTTCCTGACCGTTTGAAAGCAGATACGATCAAATGGAAGAAAATCATTGCCGGTGTACTTGTAAAGACTCAGAAGAAAGCTTTCAATTACTTGAAAGACTTGGAGTCGGGACGATACAACCATCAGAAACTTGAGGAAATCATTCATTTTGTTCAGCGTGTTCTCTGCTGCCGCCGGGAAGACATCAAAGAGCTGGAAGATGCAGACTTGGTGATCTATTTGAAGAAAAAACTCAATCGGCCGATGCGTGTCTGTGGTGTTGTGAAGAATGTCGGTGAGCCTGGCGGCGGCCCCTTTCTGGCTTACAATCAAGACGGCACCTATAGTCCTCAGATTCTTGAGAGCAGTCAGATCGACAAGAACAATGCTGAATATATGAAGATGTTCACCTCTGGTACACACTTCAATCCTGTCGATCTTGTCTGTGCTACTAAGAACTTCCAAGGGCATCCCTTCCATCTTCCAGACTATGTTGACGCCAACACGGGCTTCATCAGTTCAAAAAGTAAGAATGGCCGTGAACTGAAGGCTTTGGAGTTACCCGGATTGTGGAACGGTGCCATGAGCGACTGGAATACCATATTTGTGGAGGTACCTTTGGATACTTTCAATCCAGTAAAGACCGTCAACGACCTGCTTAGAGATGCTCACCAAGGGAAATAACTCTTGTCCTTTGTAGCTTCTACAATATAATAAGGAGAGTTTGCTTGCAGAATAGGGCAGTAGACTCTCCTTCCTATTTATTCATTCTCCTTAAGAAATATCGCTATTCTTGGTCTAATTCAATGGAAAATGATTACCTTTGCATGAGATAAGAAATCATATAATTAAGTCCTTCTTTTAGAAGAAAATCACAACTCAATAGTTATGAAACAGACAAAGATCGTTTGCTCTATCAGTGACCGTCGCTGTGATGTCGACTTCCTTCGCAAACTGTTTTTTGCAGGAATGAATGTAGTCAGGATGAATACGGCCCACGCAACTCCGGAGGGTATCCGCAATATTATCAGTAACGTGCGTAAGGTCTCACCGCATATTGGCATTCTTATTGATACCAAGGGGCCGGAGGTGCGCACGACAGATGTGGCCGAGCCTATTCAGTATCGTACTGGTGAGGCTGTGAAAATCTTCGGCCGTCCGGAAATGGATACCACACACGACATCATCAATCTTTCTTATGTCGACATCGCTAAGGATGTTAAAGTCGGAGATGACATGCTCTTTGATGATGGTGCCATCGATATGAAGGTGATGGGTATTGAGGGACCGACGATCTACGCAGAAGTGCAGAACGACGGAGTGTTGGGTGCACATAAGAGCGTTAATGTTCCGGGTGAGCATATCGACCTTCCAGCGTTGACGCCCAAGGACAAGCGCAACATTCTTCTGGCAATTGATGAAGATATTGATTTCATCGCCCATAGTTTTGTGCGTTCTGCTGCTGACGTGAAGGCTGTTCAAGATATTCTTGATGAGCATCATTCCGACATAAAGATCATTTCTAAGATCGAGAATCAGGAAGGTGTAGACAATATTGACGAGATCATTGATGCCAGTTATGGTATCATGATCGCACGCGGCGACCTGGGTATTGAGGTTCCTATAGAGCGCATCCCTGGTATTCAGCGTATGATCATTCGCAAATGTGTAGCGAAGCGTAAACCTGTGATTGTTGCGACGCAAATGCTCCACACTATGATCAACAATCCTCGGCCTACACGTGCAGAGGTGACAGATATTGCCAATGCTATCTATTCCAACACAGATGCCTTGATGCTTAGCGGAGAGACAGCATCCGGAAAATATCCTTTGGAGGCTGTCGAGACGATGGCAAGTGTTGCAGAGCAGGCAGAGAAAGACCGTATCTCGTTTGGAGAATTAAATAATGTACCTTTGAGTGAGCATTGCACACAGAAGGAGTTCTTGGCACACTCTGCCATTGAGTCTACCCGATTGTTGGGAGTTGCCGGTATTATCACAGACTCCGAAACTGGTGAGACAGCCCGTAACTTGGCAGCATTCCGTGGTTCGAAGCCAATTTTGGCTATCTGCTATAAAGAGAAGACACAACGTTGGCTCAACCTTTCCTACGGCGTGACTGCTATCTACCAGAAAGATCACGTGAGCCCTGAGTTTATGTTCATGGCAGCCATCCGTATGCTTCGTCAAAAATGCTATATCAACAACGATGACAAGATAGCTTATCTCTCTGGTTCTTTTGGAGAAGGTGGTGGCACGACTTTCCTGGAAATCAACCAAGTCAAGAAAGTGTTTGACCGTGAATATCAGTTCCATTTGCCACAGGGACAGAAACAGCAATAATCATTTGTCACTCTCAAGACTTGAGTATCCTACAAGTTCATCTGTTCTGCCGCCTACAGGTCGGAAATAAACAAGCATTTGGTAGGAATTCTCTGTCTGATAATAATTACCTTGTGAAGGGACGGGTCGAAAGGCTCCGTCCCTTTCTTTTTGTAGATATTGATAATTATAGTATCCCTGTTTCAGCCAAAGAGCACGTTCGTAGCATTGCGTAGAATCATTCCACAGCATTTCGTATTGAGAGAGGAAACGGTCTTGTGTCCAATTGCCATTCAAATAGATGGGGTGTGGTGATCGTGGAGCCTTCAATGAGAAATGAACACTGACGTATTCTGTAGTACAGTCATTTTCGTAGTTATCGCTGTTCCTTATATAATAAGCGCCGTCCGCGTCTTTGTCAAAAACATAATTCGGCCGTGGCTCATCGGGCCAAAGCCAGGCTTGATAAGCTTTTCCGTCCCAATCAACATGCTCTACGCCCATGGCAGGACGGTCTACATCCAGTATCTCAAACTTATGATATTCATTGCCACCATCAAAAATCAAATTTCTGCAATGGCTCCAGCGCATAGAAGTTGACTGAATATATTGTGGAGCAGGTAAAACAACGGCTTGATCCCATCTCTGGTTTTGCAGGGCAATAACATAAAATTGTTGAAGCGGGTTCGACACTACGATCGAAGGATAATCTATCTTAGCCTCTAATTGTTGATGACTATTGTTGACGTCAATATCAGTATTTGTAGTCAAAGACATTCTCACTGTCACTTTCTGGTCCAAAACCATGAAACAGGCACGAAGCAAGTCTTCATTGGTATCTTCGTCGTAGACTGTCACACGATAGTTGCCACTCAATTTTAGTCGGCAGCGATCATTGGGAATTGTCAAACGATAGTGAGTATAGAGCCGGTTGGTATTGATCGACTGCTGGTAGTCTTCAATGGTATTTCCTTCTACAAAACCTTCACAATAATCACTCTCAAAGATTTGGAATGAGCGTGACCAGTCCTTTTCGCAATGTTCAATACGATAACAAAGCCGACGATGTTCATGCGTGAGATCGTCAAAAGAGATATTGACTATTTCTCCATTATTTAAACTAATAATCGGCAAGTTACGCCAATCGTCACCAGCTGTTACCTGTAACGTAGCAATCTCATTGCTTAACAATTCATTTTGTTGAGCTTTGGCGCGTTTCCCCCATAGAAAAAAACAGAGAAAAAAAAATAGCAGAGAAATATTGAATCCAAGATCTATTGAAAGGAAAGCCTTTGGATGCTCCATAGCTTATACTGATTTTGAATTTTCAATATTTCTCTGCTTATTAGGTATATAAGGAATTAATTATCCCTTGATAGCAGCTACACCTGGAAGCACTTTACCCTCGATAGCCTCAAGCATAGCACCACCACCGGTGGATACGTAGCTAACCTTGTCAGCAAGACCGAACTTGTTGATAGCAGCAACAGAGTCACCACCACCGACGAGAGAATAAGCGCCATTCTTCTGAGTAGCTTCTGCGACAGTCTTAGCGATCTCGCCAGTACCGTGAGCGAAGTTAGGCAATTCGAAGACACCGACAGGGCCGTTCCACAGAATGGTCTTGGAGTTCATGATGATCTTCTTCCAGTTCTCGAGGCTCTCTTCACTTGCGTCCATACCTTCCCAATCGTCAGGAATCTGATCAATAGGGAATACTTTACGTGGTGTGTCATTGGAGAACTCCTGACCGCAGACGGTAGCAACAGAGAGACTGAGGTTCACGCCTTTCTCTTTAGCAGCCTTGATGACATTCAGAGCCTCTGGAATCAGATCATCCTCATGGAGAGACTTACCGATGTGTCCGCCCTGTGCCTTGATGAAGGTGTAGCCCATACCGCCACCGATGATCAGGTTGTCAACCTTGTCGAGCAGATTCTTGATAACACCCAACTTAGAGCTAACCTTGGAACCACCGATGATCGCTGTGAAAGGATGCTGAGCATTCTTCATCACATTGTCGATGGCCTTGACCTCTTTCTCCATCAGGTAGCCGAGCATCTTGCTGTCCTTGGCGAAGTAGTCAGCGATAACTGCTGTAGAAGCATGTTTGCGGTGAGCTGTACCGAAGGCGTCGTTGACATAGACATCAGCATAAGATGCGAGCTTCTTGGCGAAATTCTTCTGACGGTCTTTCATCTCTGCTTTAGCAGCATCGTACTCTGGAGTACCCTTCTCCACACCGACGGGCTTGCCTTCCTCCTCAGGGTAGAAGCGAAGGTTCTCCAGCAACAGAGCCTCACCCGGCTTGAGGGCAGCAGCCTCTGCATCAGCATTTGCGCAGTCAGGAGCGAACTTAACTTCTACACCAAGCTTCTCAGACACCTTGCCTACGATCTGCTTCAGGCTCAGTTTAGGATTGACTTTGCCTTTAGGCTTACCCATGTGGCTCATCATGATGACAGCGCCACAATCATTGAGAATCTTTTTCAATGTGGGCAGTGCACCACGGATACGAGTGTCATCAGTAACATTGCCATTCTCATCCAATGGCACGTTAAAGTCTACACGAACAATTGCCTTCTTACCAGCAAAGTTGAATTCATCGATTGTCATTTTTCTAAGTGTTTTTATTATTAGAAATGTGAATGTTCTTTCTGCTGTTGCAAAGATAACAATTATTCTCGAATTACAAATAATTGAGTAGCTCTTTTTTTAAAAACACATCGTTTTTGAGAAAATAGTGGGCTAACATAAAGATTCTGTGATTGCTTTCATCTCGGAATACAAGCGCTTTTGTGGGGTCTTGAGGCTCAATAGCAGTAGATAATATTGATAAAAGGAATAGCATCAATATTCACAAGAGCGTCTTGGCAGATAATTAGTGTGAGTCAGTTATAGTTTGTTTGAAAAAGCGTTCTCCAAACAACTACTGTTGCATGAACCAACCAAACGATCTCTTGCAGTATATCATCCTCCATCTTCTTTGTTGAGTAAACTGACATTTTTTCGCTCTTCTCCTTGCGATTTTCTGAACCAACCACTATGTCGCTCCCAATTTCGCGATTTTTGAGAGATATTTTGTAAGTAATTGATACACAGTGTTATACAGACACACGGCGTTTTCTGTTCTCCAAGAAAACAGTAATTTTACTATGAACTTCTACCGATGTTGCCTATCAGAAAGCCTTTCTGATGCTATCATCTCGGTAAGATGACATGGTCAGAAAGGCACTTTGACCAAGTCAGAAAGCCTTTCTGTGAGTATCAGAAAGGTACTTTGACAACATGAGCTGGCAAAAAGCGATGACTCATCTTCGTTTTTCCTCGTTTTCAAGTTTCCTCGCTCTCTAAATCGCGACTCAGCGGTGATATCATTTTGTAAAGATTCGTTTATTAGGATATTTCCATTCAAGTACTATCATTTGCTTTATATTTTTGTGTCATGACACAGATTTATAAAGCAAAAAAGACTTTTCTTCTGATAAGGTCAAATCTTCCAGCAGTATTTTACGCTTGTTTGTCGTTAGTACGGAGAGCAAAGTATTATCCGGCGAAAGGATCTCACACTCTTCCTTAACATCTTGTGTTGTCGGTCTCAATAATCTGCTATTTTTTAAAGGATTGTTGCTTAGCTTTCGTATTATTTTGTAATTTTGCACTGTAAAAAGAAAAGATTATGGACAAAAAAAAGAATCAAGAAGATTTTGAAACGCTTCTTCGTGAGACTAAGCGTGAGGGAATAGAATATGTAATTGAGGATTTGGAAAAAGGAGGATTTTTCGATGCTCCTGCATCTGCCGGTCACCATCTCAATGTACCTGGTGGCTTGTGTGAGCACAGTCTGAATGTATGCCGCACTGGTCTTGCCATTTGGGAGGGAATGAAGACGCTCGACGCTGCTTCTATGGGTGAGGTGAAACGAGAGAGCATCATTCTTGCAACATTGCTTCACGACGTTTGCAAGATGGACATCTACAAGCGCACTATGAAAAAGCGTAAGAACAAGTTAGGTCAATGGGAGGATGCTGAGGGCTACAATGTGTCGTACAAGGATTTTCCGATGGGCCATGGAGAGAAGAGTGTTATTTTGCTATTATTGAGTGGCCTTCAACTTAACGATGACGAGATGTGCGCTATCCGGTGGCATATGGGTGCTTTTGGGCTTAACTTCAACTCTTATGAGGATGAGCGTTGCTATGATACAGCTCGTACAGAGTACCCACTCTGTGCCATTGTGCAAGCTGCCGATAGTCTGGCGGCAGCCGTCATTGAGACTACATCCGAGGATATTGACAATCTGTAAACGGCCATATCGAAGATCCTTTCTCTCGATAATTATTTGTATTCATATTGATAATGATTATAGATTAGGACGAGAGAAATGAGCTTTGTTCACATGAATAGACCACTATACTACAAGTTCTTGTGCGATATTTTATTCAGAGAGAAGTATAAGGAATATATTTTTTAAGACAAGGCGGACTGGCGTAACAAAGAAATCACCACACCACGTACCAACAGATAGAGAATGAAGGCCAACCACAACAGATGGTTGGTCCAAGCCTGTGAAGGGAGGATGAGGGAAAACGCTATCCAAGCCACGACAAAAAACAATAGAGAGGCCGCAAAACTGGCCAAGAGCATCGGACGCGTGAGAGTCAGTCCAATGCAGATACCATCCAAGACAAAAGCCAGAGTGCCAGCAAGTGGTATCATACAGGCCCAGGGCAGGAAACGGTCGGCCATCGTTACCACCCTTGGGTCGTTGCTCAGCAAAGCAACCAATAGTCTGCCACCAAGCGCATAGAGCAGTGTGGCGGTGAAGGCCAGTCCCGTGCCCCATTGAATCAGTCGCCAGGTGACCGCCTGCAGTCCCTGACGATCATTGGCGCCCCACGCATGTCCAGAAAGTGCTTCACCGGCAAAGGCAAAGCCGTCCATAACATAGCTGAACAGTGTGAAGAAGGTCATCAGTAAAGTGTTGGCCGCCAGCACGGTGTCGCCTTGACGGGCGCCGAAGGCTGTGAAGCCAAAGTTGACCGCCACAAGGCAGACAGTTCTAAAAAAAATGTCACGGTTGAGCGAAAAGAAATGAGCCAGCTCCGTGCGCTGCAATAATTCCTTCCATGAGATATGTACGCTCCCCAAGCGAACTACATGACGACGGAGCATGTAGGCAGAGGCGAAGAGTCCTGTCCATTGGGCAACAAGTGTTCCCAAGGCTACACCCTGCATTTTCATTCCAAGTCCAATGGCCAATGACAGTGAGACAATGACATTGACAACATTCTGAAAAATAGCCACATACATTGGTGAGCGCGTGTCCTGCATGCCAATGAACCAACCATTGAGACACATCAGTGCCAGAGTAGGGGATGCACCCCAGATGACGATGCGAAAATAGACATTGGCGATGGCTCCCACACCAGCTGAAGGAGAGATAAGCCATAGCGCCAACTTCCAAAGCGGATATTGCAGCAACAGAATAATGGCCGCCACACTGATGGCCACACCGAGAGCCCTAAGCAGTGATGCGTAAATCACTTTGCGGTCGCCAGCACCGTGTGCTTGTGCCGTAAGGCCACTCGATCCCATGCGCAGAAAGCCAAAGAGCCAATAGGTAACATTGAAGAACGTTGTGGCTACTGACATGGCCGCAAGATAAATGCCGGAGCCAATATGCCCGACGATGGCAAGGTCGCAGAGACCAAGGAGCGGGATGGTGATGTTGTTGATAACCGAGGGCAAAGCCAATTGCAGGATGCGACGATCGAGTGTGGACAGTGTAAAGGACATGAGAGCGAGAATATTAAAGAAGCGGAGACCCTTGACCCCGCTTCTTCGTGATAAGATAATTCGAATTGAAGAATCCTCAGATTTCTTTCTCTTCCTATTCTTCAATTTTTGTTGTTTGATTACCGCCGGGGATCACATTTTTCCCTTCGGAGTTGCTTATGCATTTCTGGCTGCAAGCGGAGCAGCCTGTGTGTAGACGCGTGTGGCAAGATCCTTGTCGAGCGTATAGATGCCGTAGCCGTTGTCGCCGATCATCTTCAAGCTATCGATGATGTTCTTGGCATTTTCTTCTTCCTCGACCTGCTCGTCGATGAACCATTTGAGCATGCTTTGTGTAGCGAAGTCGTTGTCTTCAAGTGAGGTGGCGTAGAGCTTGTTGATAAGTCCGGTCACTGTCTGCTCATGTTTGAGGGTGTTTTGGAAGAGGTCGAGAGGACTGGCCCATTCTGTGGGTACGCCCTGGATGGGGTCGAGCATCACGCGGCCATCACGCTGCAGGATGTAGTCGAAGAAGATCTTCACATGGTCCAGTTCCTCCTGATACTGCACCTCGAACCAGTGAGCCATGCCGGGGTAGCCCTGTGCATTGGCAAAAGCTGACATTGACAGATAGAGATAAGCTGACCAGAACTCAGCATTGATTTGCGCATTGAGCGCGTCTTGCATTTTTTGACTTAACATAATAAAAGCTATTTATTAAATGAAGAGGTCAGTTATATTCAAGCCAGTATATTCAGACCTGAACATTCTGATCTGATAATTCAAATCTGCATAAGATATCTTTTGAACGCTTCAAAGTCGTTGGGCATCTCCACGCTCTGTTTCTTTCCGCGCATGAAAGCCTGAAGCCGCTCGGGGATGGCAATGTCGGCATTGTCAATCGCGTCGACCTTCTCCTTGAATTTAGCAGGATGGGCAGTCTCAAGGAAGACACCCACTTGTCCGGGCTGCAACTGCTCGGAGAGTGCCTGATAGCCACAGGCACCGTGAGGATCAAGGACATATCCAGTCTCGTCATAGCACTGCTTCATGGTCTTGCGGATAGCGTCGTCGCTATAGGTAGCACCCGATATGTCGCTGCAGATAGCTTTCCAATCGTTGTTGTAGAGGTCAAGGATACGTGCGAAGTTGCTTGGATCACCGACGTCCATAGCGTTGGCAAGCGTCTGCTTGCTCGGCTGCGGCGAGTAGATTCCTGTTTGCAGATAGTTGTAGAAGATGTCGTTGGCGTTGTTGGCGGCGATGAAGTGCTTCACGGGCAATCCCATGCGGACACCGAAGAGCCCGGCCGTGATATTGCCGAAGTTACCGCTGGGGACACAGACGACCATATCCTTACGTCCCGGTCCAACAAGTCCCATGCGCTTGAGTTGTGCATAGGCATTGAAGTAATAGAAAGCCTGGGGCAGAAAGCGCGCCACATTGATGGAGTTGGCCGAAGTCAACTTCATGTGATCGTTGAGCTCCTTATCCATGAACGCGTTCTTCACCAGTGCCTGGCAGTCGTCGAAGACACCGTCAACCTCCAATGCCGTGATGTTGCGTCCGAGGGTAGTGAACTGGCTCTCTTGGATTATGCTGACTTTTCCCTTTGGATAGAGCACATAGACGTGGATGCCGTCGATACCGAGGAAGCCGTTGGCCACTGCTGATCCCGTATCGCCAGAGGTGGCTACGAGTACGTTGACCTCATGCTGAACGCCCGTAGCTTTCTCGTCTTTCTTAATGAAATATTGCAGCAGACGAGCCATGAAACGAGCGCCCACATCCTTGAAAGCCAATGTGGGGCCATGGAAGAGCTCAAGGCTGTAGATGTCGTCTTTGACTTGATGCACTGGTGTTTCAAAAGCCAATGTGTCGAAGACGATCTGCCGCAACGATTCCTCGTCCACGTCGTCGCCAAAGAAGCAGCGAGCTATCTCCAAGGCTATCTCTTGGAACGAGAGCTTGTCGATGTTCTCGAAAAACGACTCGGGCAAGTACTTGATGGTTTCGGGCATATACAACCCGCGGTCGGGAGCCAGTCCGTGCTCCACAGCCTCACGGAGTGTGGCCATAGGAGCTTTATGGTTGGTTGAATAGTATTTCATAATCTATTTGATTTCAAATGTTTATCTATGCTTATTATTAAGTGCAGAGACAGTCTGAGCATTACACGATATTCTTGAAAGTATCTGTCAGTCTGAGCATTATTCGATGCTCATGAAAGTTTCCATGAACTCGTTGAGGTGGAGCATGCCGTAGGCGCCTTCCACACACGATACCTCGTCGTAGGTCTGCACGCTGTCGGGATCAATGCCACGATACCAAATGAGGAAAGGAACGGGCTCCTTGACGTGGGTGCGGATCTCGACGGGCGTTGGATGGTCGGGGAGCACCGCAATGCATACAGGCTCATCCCATGTGCTCACCTCTTCGAAGATAGGCTTCACGATGCGTCGGTCGAGATAGTCGATGGTGCGCAGTTTCAGTTCCAGATCACCATCGTGTCCGGCCTCGTCGCTAGCTTCGAGATGGAGAAAGACGAAGTCCTGATTACTCAGCGCGTCAATAGCAGCCTGTGCCTTACCCTCATAGTTGGTGTCGGAGAGTCCGGTGGCTCCCGGTACTTTCACCACGTCGAGTCCGGCATAGTGTCCGATGCCTCGAATGAGGTCTACGGCTGAGATGCAAGAACCGGAGTGAATCTGCGGGAAAAGCTCTTGTAGCGTCTTCATCGATGGCCGGTATCCGCCGCTCCACGGCCAGATACTGTTTGCCTTCTCAGCTCGGTCCTGATTGAAGGTATGCTCCATGAGCAACTGCTGAGAGCGGAGAATGAGGTCGTTGACCAGGTCAGCTGTCTCCTGCGCCGTCATACGACCACCGTCGTGACGATCGACCCAACCCTCTTCCGGTTTTACGAGCAACGGACGCCACTCCTCATTGGGGTGGTCATGTGGCGGAGCGCAAACGATGTGCTTGTTGCCGCCTTTGATGATGAGAAGATGACGATATTGAATACCAGTGATGAAGCGCACACGGTCATTGCCGAGTTTGTCGTTGAGATATTTGATAAGCACGTCGCCCTCCTCGGTTTTGAGATGCCCGCCGTGGTGGTTTTTGATGCGTCCGTTCTCAAGTTCTATGATGTTGCATCGCAGGGCGAAGTCATCGGGGTGCATGTCGTAGCCGATGCTGGCAGCCTCGAGTGGGCCACGCCCCTCATAGACTTTGTTGAGATCATAACCGAGGATAGCAGTGTTGGCCACCTCAGAGCCCGGCAAAAAGCCGTCAGGGATGGTCATCAGTCTGCCGGTACGTCCCTCGCGCGCCAGTCGGTTCATATACGGAGTGTCAGCGTATTGCAGCAGGGTCTTCCCTCCTAATCGATCTACGGCATGGTCAGCCATGCCGTCGCCCAAGATGATGATGTGTTTCATGGTTATTCTGAATTTGCAATTCTTCTGTCAAATATTAGCGATACTCATGATGTTGGCAAAGACACCGGCGGCTGTCACACTGGCACCGGCACCGTAGCCCTGAATGAGCATAGGATACTCTTTGTAGCGCTCAGTAGTGAGCAGCACGATATTGTTGCTGCCTTCAAGACTGTAGAAGGGATGATCCTTGCTGACAGCTTTCAGTGCTACGCTAGCCTTGCCTTGGTCCATCGTAGCCACGAAACGCCACCGCTTGCCCTCTCTCTCGAGTTGCTCACGTTTCTGTTCAAAGTCAGCGTCGAGCTTTGGCAGTTTTCTCCAGAAGTCGTCCACAGAGCCCTGAAAATACTCGTCTGGTACAAAGAGATGCTTCTCCACGTCGCCCTGCTCCATGCGGTATCCGGCCTCACGTGTGAGGATGACGAGTTTGCGGATGACATCAGTGCCGCTGAGGTCGATGCGTGGGTCGGGCTCGGAATAGCCCTGCTCCTTGGCTCGTCTGACAGTCTCGGAGAAGGGTACGTCGGCAGCAATCTCGTTGAAAATGAAGTTGAGGGTGCCGCTAAGCACGGCCTCAATGCGCAGAATGCGGTCACCGGAGTTGCGCAGGTCGTTAATGGTGCCGATAATCGGCAGTCCAGCTCCTACGTTGGTCTCGAAGAGGAACTTCACGCCACGGAGCAGTGCAGTGTCCTTAAGTAGCCGATAGTTGTCGTAGGATGAGCTGGCTGCGATCTTATTTGCGGCCACCACGTTGATATTGTGGTTGAGCAGCACGGGATAGAGTGCGGCGATGTCGGCCGATGCCGTGCAGTCAACAAACACCGAGTTGAAGATATTCATCTTCAGAATATTCTTGCAGAGCAATTGTGGTGTGCTGGACTCAGAGTTGTGGAGCTGCTCGCAATAGTTGCTCAGATCGATGCCTTCGCGGTTGAAGATGGCGTCTTTTGAACTGGCGATGCCCACGACGTTGAGTTTCAGTCGTGAATGCTCCTTGAGCTCATCGTATTGGTTGCGGATTTGCTCAAGGAGCTTACCTCCGACAGTACCCACACCACATACGAAGAGGTTGAGAACCTTGTATTCAGAGAGGAAGAAGGAGTCGTGGAGGACGTTGAGTGACTTACGCAGAGAACGAGAGTCCACGACAAAAGAGATGTTGGTCTCGGAGCCGCCTTGTGCGCAGGCGATGACCGAGATGCCACTGCGTCCGAGCGTACCGAAGAGTTTTCCGGCGATGCCCGGTGTATGTTTCATATTTTCGCCGACGATAGCTATTGTAGCCAGGTTGCTTTCGAGATGCATCGGGAACATGGCACCGTTGGCGATTTCCGATGCAAACTCATGGTTGAGCACCTCCACAGCTTCCTTAGCATCCTCGTTGCGGACACCGATAGACGTGGAGTTCTCGGAAGAAGCCTGTGAGACGAGGAACACGCTAATGCCGTTGTCGGCCAGTGCCGTGAAGATGCGTCGGTTGACACCGATGACACCGACCATAGACAGACCGGAAACAGTGATGAGCGAAGTGCCGTTGATGCTGGAGATGCCCTTGATAGGCTTAGCGTCGTTGGCAATCTTGTCCTTGATGATGGTTCCAGGAGCCGATGGGTTGAAAGTATTTTTTACCCTGATAGGAATATTCTTCACACAGACAGGATAGATGGTTGGCGGGTAGATGACCTTTGCGCCAAAGTTGCAAAGCTCCATGGCCTCAACATAGGAGAGCTGGTCGATGGTGTAGGCTGACTTGATGACACGTGGATCTGCGGTCATGAAGCCGTCAACATCAGTCCAAATCTCGAGTATCTCAGCATCGAGGGCTGCGGCGATGATGGCTGCGGTGTAGTCCGAGCCGCCTCGTCCGAGGTTGGTGATTTCGCCCGTGTCGCGGTCGGTGGAGATGAATCCCGGAACGAGTGTCACCCGTGGCATGTCCTTGAAAGCCTCCACGACGAGCTGATTAGTCAGTGCGCTGTCGAGCGTGTTTTTCCCGGCAATGTCATAGGTCTTGATAAACGATCGGGAGTCCATCCATTTAGAGCCTCTAACGAGAGTTGCGACGATGTTGGAACTGAGTCTTTCACCATAGCTGACGATGGCATCCTGCGTTTTCTTGCTCAGGTCGCGGATGAGGAACACACCAAAGTAGATGGAATGTAGTTGCTCGAAGAGCGCATCGACGGTGTTGAAAAGTGTTTCTCGGTCATTGGGATCGGTGATGATAGTGTCGATCATCTTATGATGACGGTCCACCATCTGCTCGAAGCTTGTGCGCCACTCATCCTTACCGCTGACGGCAAGTCGCGATGTGGCAATAAGTTGATCGGTGATACCCCCAAGAGCGCTGACGACAACGACAATGGGTTGCCGGCGGGCTTCGTTTTCCACGATGCGCTTCAGACTAAGAATACTTTTCACGGAACCTACCGATGTTCCGCCGAATTTTAATACTTTCATAATTATATAATGTTTATAGAATGAATTGGCATCCCTCATACAAAGAGGCAATGCCAAAACTTAGTTTTCTAATCTACCATCCGCTCTGCCGCTTATGTGCAGGGCGGACGGTGGGAAGATGCAACTGCTGGCTTAAACCGAAGCATAAGTCAGACTGTTGCCGCAGGGTGAGGGTTCTAACTACAGAAGAACAGCACGATGATCTGAGCAGCAAAGATCCTGAGGAACATGCTCAGCGGATATACAGTGGAGTAGCCCACAGCCGGAGCTTCCTTGGAGCACGAGGCATTGGCGTAGGCCAGTGCTGGTGGATCGGTGTAGGTACCGGCGATCATACCCATGATCGTGAAATAGTTGAACTTATATCTCAGTCGTGCGATGATACCAATGATGAGGATAGGCACCACGGTGATGATAAATCCGGTGTAGACATATTTCAGTCCGTCTCCGGCTACTACCGTCTCCCAGAATCCGGCGCCGGCCTTGATACCCACGCTGGCGAGGAAGAGCACGAGTCCGATCTCTCGCAACATCATGTTGGCCGAGGTGGTGGTGTAGGTTACAAGCTTGATGCGATAACCAAAGCGACCGATGAGAATGGCGATGATCAGAGGGCCACCGGCGATACCGAGTTTCAAAGGCACGGGCATGCCGGGGATAGCCAAAGGAATACTACCGAAGAGGATACCGATGATGATGCCGATGAAGATGGTGGCGATGTTTGGCGCGTTGAGACTCTTGACAGAGTTACCCATGAGGTCAGCCACACGGTTGACATTTTCATCCGGACCGACGACGAGAATAAGGTCGCCGATGTGGAAGTGGTGATCG
>R21__coassemble_1085_pt1 | contig 19487 bp, 14 predicted proteins | sample R21__metabat2_high_PE_018 | metagenome-assembled genome bin R21
CTAACGCCCTTGGCATGAATTGGATTACCGCCAAGGGGTGAAAGTGGTGGGGATGTAGGGGCGGCCCGCCGTGGCCGCCCTAACCCCGCAAGACATATATAACCGCACAAGCGAGGAACGAGCGCAGTACGGGGTTTTTATGTTGTACACCTTTGGCAACGAGGTGCCCCGAAAGGGCACACGAGCATTCTATACGCAATTATAAAACGCTATTTATCCACGGACTTCTGCACCTGAGCCCTTCTTTCTGATAATTCTTTCTAATTTCTGTCGACAGAATAATTCTCTCATTCTCAAATTCTTGAGATAAAAAAGGTTTCCACAGAGGTTTTCTACTGAATAGTCACACGCAAAAACACGCGACAGATTCACGCGACGTGCGGCTCATCCCCTTGCCTCAAAGCCGTCAATCGCCTGGAAGCGCTGCTTGACGGTCTGGCGGGCTCGAAAGATATTGACCTTGACCTGCTCCTCAGTCATACCGAGCAGCGTCGCGATGTCCTTATAGGCTTTGCCCTCGAAATCGCGCAGCTGGATGCATTCCCGCTGTTTTTCAGGCAAACCGTCGACGATTTCTCGCACGATGCTCACCTGATCTTTTTCAATAGCCTTGTCGGATGGGTTGAAGGTATTGTCGGGCTTTTCCACCGGTTTGTCATCGAGGCTCTCGGTCTGACTGCGTTTGTTCTTCACACTATCCAGTGCCAGGTTGCGGCAAACGGTGAAGCAGAAAGCCTCGATATTGTCGATACCCTCCCATGTGTCACGCTTGTTCCAGACCTTGATGAGTGTTTCCTGCACGACATCCTCGGCCTCTGCGCTGTCGAGCGTGATGCGCAGCGCGAGGCGATAGAGCTGGTTTTTCAGCGGCAGGATGTCGTTACGGAAATCTATTTTCATTCTCAAGCCTTTCTCTTAACAAGCGTTTCTGTGGTTCATCGGGTGATGACAGTACCCGTGACGGTGCCGATGCTCTCGGCCCTGGTGATGATGACACGGACCACACCGGCGTCTACGGCAGCCAAGGCGTTGGTGATCTTGGGGATCATCCCCCCGCTGATTGTGCCATTAGCCACCAGGCGCACAAACTCATCACGGTTGATCGTGCTGATCACGCTGCTCTCGTCATCGGGGTCAGCCAGCACGCCCGCCTTCTCAAAGCAGTAGACCAGTGTCGTCATCGCACCCTCCCGGGCCAAGGCTTTCGCCGTCTCGGCAGCGATGGTGTCGGCATTGGTGTTGAGGATATGCCCCATTCCATCGTGGGTCAGCGGCGCCATGACAGGTGTCAGACCGTCGCGGATCAGACTGAGCAGCCGACGACCGTCGGCCTTGTCCACGTCACCGACGAAGCCATAGTCCACGCCGTCTTTCTTCGGACGCTTATGGCTGTGCATCACATTCATGTCGGCACCGGTCAGTCCCACGGCATTCACACCACGCGACTGCAACTGCGCCACGATGTTCTTATTGACAAGACCACCATAGACCATGGTTACCACTTCAAGCATATCGGCGTCGGTGATGCGACGTCCCTCCACCATCTTGCTCTCTATACCCAAGGCGGATGCAACCTTGGTAGCGCGGCGGCCTCCACCGTGCACGAGCACCTTCTGTCCCGGCAACGCTGCAAAGCTGTCGAGCAATTGGGCCAGGCGCTCTACGTCCTCCACGATGGCACCACCCACTTTTATGACTGTTACTTGTTCCATTCTCTATACAATAATCAATCATCGCAATTTATCAGCCGTCCCCACGCCTCTGTCTGACACAGAGACCTGGGGACGGAATCTCAAATCTCACTCCAGATAGGTATAGCCATAGAGTCCCGAACGGTAGTTGCTGAGAAACTCCTTGCCCTCCTCAAGCGACAGTTTTCCTTGCTTGACGCTCTTGGTGACCCACTGCTCCAGCTGACGGACGAGCTTCTTCGGGTTGTACTGCACATACTCCAACACCTCCTCGACAGTCTCTCCGTCGATGATCTGATCGATGCTATAGGTACCGTTCTTCACCGAGATATGCGCGGCGTTGGTGTCACCAAAGAGGTTGTGCATGTCGCCGAGGATTTCCTGATAGGCACCCACGAGGAATACACCTATATAATATGGCTCATCCTTCCTGAGCGCGTGCACGGGGAGCACATTCGACTGTGTGCCGTTGACGGCGAAGTTGGCCACCTTGCCGTCGCTGTCGCAGGTGATATCCTGCAATGTGCAGTTGCGTGTGGGACGCTCGTTGAGCCGTTCGATGGGCATGATGGGGAAGAGCTGGTCGATACCCCAGCAGTCGGGCAGACTCTGGAAAAGCGAGAAGTTGCAGAAATATTTATCGGCCAAGAGCTTGTCGAGGCCGCGCAGCTCATCGGGCACATGCTTCAACGTCTTGGCAATGGAGTTGATCTCGTGGCATACGCTCCAGTACATCGACTCCACCTCAGCACGCGTCTTGAGGTCAACCATGCCGTGGGCAAACATGTCGAGACAGTCCTCACGGATCTGGTCAGCGTCGTGCCAATCCTCGAGCATCGACTTAGGATTGAGGTTGCACCATATATCATAGAGGTCACGCACGAGCTGATGGTCCGACTCCTTGGCCTCGAACTCCTCCGGCATCTCGGGCAGCGAGGCAGCACCGAGAACGTCAAGGATGAGCACCGAGTGGTGGGATGCCAGTGAACGACCGCTCTCGGTGATGATATTCGGGTGCGGGATGTTGTTGCGGTTAGCGATATCGGCGAAGGCGTAGACGCAGTCGTTGATATACTCCTGGATGGAGTAGTTGACCGAACTCTCGGAGTTGCTCGAACGGGTACCGTCGTAGTCAACGCCAAGTCCTCCGCCACAGTCGACATACTCGATGTTGTAGCCCATGCGGCGCAGATTGCTGTAGTACTGTGCTGCCTCGGTGAGCGCGTTCTGTATACGGCGGATCTTGGTGATCTGACTGCCGATATGGAAGTGGATCAGGCGCACGCTGTCGTGCAGTCCCACCTCATCGAGTTTCTTCAAAGCCTGCAAGAGCTCCATTGGCGTCAGTCCGAACTTCGAAGCGTCGCCGCCGCTCTCAGCCCATTTGCCCGATCCTGAAGATGCAAGCTTGATGCGAATGCCGATGTTTGGCTTTACGTTCAGTCGCTTAGCAGTCTTGGCGATGACATCGATCTCGTTGAGTTTCTCCACCACAATGAAGATATGCTTGCCAAGTTTTTGGGCCAACATAGCAAGCTCGATATAGCTTTCGTCCTTATATCCATTGCAGATGATGAGCGAGTCGCTCTTGCACTGCACGGCGATGACGGCGTGAAGCTCTGGCTTGGAACCGGCCTCGAGACCGAGATTGAACTTGCGGCCGTGAGAGATGATTTCGTCGACAACGGGCTGCATCTGGTTGACCTTGACGGGATAAATGATATAGCTCTGTCCCTTGAAGTTGTACTCTTTCTTTGCCTTCTCATAGCACTCAGCCATTTTCTCAATGCGGTTGTCGAGAATATCGGGGAAGCGGAGCAGCACCGGCGGGGTGACATCGCGCAAAGCGAGCTCGTCCATGACATCACGCAAATCGATCTGCGTGTTGTCCTTGCAAGGCGTGACATAGACATCACCCTTCTCGTTTATTCCGAAATAAGAAGTGCCCCAACCATTAATATTGTACAACTCCTTGGAGTCATCGATGGTCCATTTTTTCATCTAATCAGCGTAGTTAATTTTATTGCCGGCTTATGGCAAGCCGAGTTGTTGTTTCAGTTGCTCTACTGTAATCTGTATTTTGTCGAAATTATCCATCAGGCTCACGTCGAGCGTGTGTTTGGCCTTAGCGTAGAAAGGCTCGCGCTGACGGAGTTGCTGCTCTATAAACGTGACGACCTCCTCGGGAGTCTTGTTAAGCAATAGCGGGCGTACGGTCTTTCCCATCTTCAGATGCTGCACGAGCACATCGGTGGTGCACTTGAGATAGACCGACTCTCCCTGCTGATTGATATAGTCCATATTGTCGAAGAAGCACGGCGTGCCTCCGCCACAACTCAGCACGATATTCTCAAACTCAGCCACTTCGTGGAGCATGTTGCGCTCTACTTTGCGAAAGCCGCCCTCGCCCCGCTCGTCAAAGAGTTGCTTGACGGTCTTGCGCATACGGCTTTCTATGTACCAGTCGAGATCATAAAAGGGCAGACCCAGGTTCTTGGCGAGGGCCTTGCCCACCGTTGTCTTTCCAGAGCCCATGTAGCCCAAAAGGATGATGCGAGCAGGTGTTTCCATCAGCTTAAACGTCTATTTTCTTCTTCTGGCCTTAGCTTTTGGCTCTGGCGCGTTCTTGATGATCTCCATACACTCGTCGTAGCTCAGGTCTCCGGCCAGCGCACGGTCGTGGAGACCCTTTTCGATGCGGTAGTTGTTTCCATCGAAAGCGAGGTAAGGGCCAAAACGTCCTTTGAGCAGCTCCAACCGATCGTCCTCCTCAAAAGTCTTGATCTCACGCTCACGGTCTTTCAGCCGCTTGGCGAGAATCAGCGAGATGGCATGGTCGAGCGTGACGGTCATCGGATCGTCATCCTTAGGTAGTGACACATATTTCTTGTTGTGCTGAACATAAGGACCAAAGCGTCCGGCACCAATGGTGACGAGCATACCCTCAAACTCTCCGAGCTCCCGTGGCAACTTAAACAGATCCAAAGCCTCTTCGAGCGTGATGGTCTCAATACTCTTATCCTTAGGTATCTGGGCGAAGCGCGGCTTCTCGTCGTCGTCAGCAGTACCGATCTGAGCCAGCGGACCGAACTTTCCGATCTTCACCAGCACAGTTCTGCCTGTCTTAGGATCCTTGCCGAGGATGCGCTCGCCGGCCTTATGCTCAGAGCGTGACTGCATGACCTGGTCGACAGTCTTCTCAAAAGGCTTGTCAAACTTGCTCATCATGTCCTTCCACTCTTCCTTGCCCTCTGCGATCTTATCGAACTGGTTCTCGACCTTCGCCGTAAAGTTGTAGTCCATGATCTCGGGGAAGTTCTGCAAAAGGAAGTCGTTGACCACAATGCCGATGTCGGTGGGGATGAGCTTTCCTTTCTCTGAGCCGGTGAACTCAGTCTTTGTTGTCGACTTCACCTGATTGCCTTTCAAAATGTCAACAGTGAACATTGTCTCTTTTCCGCCCTTGTCGCCTTTCTCCACATAGTCGCGCTGCTGGATCGTGGAAATCGTCGGCGCGTAAGTAGACGGGCGTCCGATGCCGAGCTCCTCCAGTTTGTGTACGAGGCTGGCCTCGGTATATCGTGCCGGCCCTTGAGAGAAACGTTCCGTAGAGGAAATGCTTTCACGGGAGAGCTGCTCGCCCACTTGCAGTGCGGGTAGGGAAGCAAACTCCTCCGACTGTTCGTCGTCGTCAGTCGACTCTTTATAGACTTTCAGGAATCCGTCGAAGACAATGACCTCACCACGGGCCACGAACTTCTCGGGCTGACCGCTGATATTGATATTGACCGTGGTCTTCTCGATCTGTGCCTCAGCCATCTGCGAGGCGACAGAGCGCTTCCATATCAAGTCATAGAGGCGCTTCTCCTGTACCGTGCCGTCGATAGAGCTGTTCTCCATGTGGGTGGGTCGAATGGCCTCGTGGGCTTCCTGCGCACCTTTGGACTTTGTGTGGAAGTTGCGAGGAGAACTATATTGCTCACCATAGAGTTGGGAGATGGCATCCTTACTGCTGTTGATGGCGAGTGCCGAGAGATTGACGCTGTCGGTACGCATGTAGGTGATGCGTCCATTCTCATAAAGCTGCTGTGCGATGCGCATGGTCTGCGACACGGTGAATCCGAGCTTTCTGGCAGCTTCTTGCTGCAAGGTAGAAGTGGTGAAAGGAGGCGCGGGGGAGCGCTTCAACGGTTTTTTCGACACATTGTCCACGGTGAAGACAGCATCCTTGCAACGGTTGAGGAAGTCGAGCGCCTCATCGTGTGTGGCAAATCGCTTGTCGAGTTCTGCCTTGACCTCCACGCCGAGGCTGTCGCCATTGACGGGCGTGAAGATGGCCGTGACACGGTAGTAAGGCTCACTCTTGAAGGCCTGAATCTCACGCTCACGCTCCACGACGAGTCTAACGGCTACGCTCTGCACGCGTCCGGCCGAGAGCGAAGGCTTGACCTTGCGCCACAATACCGGTGAGAGTTTAAAACCGACGATGCGGTCCAGCACGCGTCGGGCCTGCTGAGCATTGACGAGATTCATGTCGAGATGGCGGGGATGCTCGATAGCGTAGAGGATGGCGGGCTTGGTAATCTCATGGAAGACGATACGCGAAGTCTTTTCCTCATCGAGTCCGAGCACTTCGCAGAGGTGCCAACTGATGGCTTCTCCCTCGCGATCCTCATCGGATGCAAGCCACACTTTTTTGGCGCCCTTGGCATCTTTCTTGAGTTCTGCTACAACCTTCTTCTTATCCTCTGGTATCTCATAGTCTGGTTCAAACGTCTTTTCGTTGATGCTGAGTCCACTTTTCTTTAGGTCTCTGATGTGTCCGTAGGAAGACATCACTTTATAATCCTTGCCGAGGAATTTCTCAATCGTCTTGGCCTTGGCAGGGCTCTCTACAATGACTAAGTTATCTTGCATGCTTGCGTGTAGTTATATAATGTCGGGGACAAAAGTAATAATAACTTTGTCTTACACCTTATTATATATGTATGATTTTAGATTTTTTAAGAGACTCCGATACAAAAAGTTACATAAATGTAAGTTACATCAATGTAACTTTTCTGTTAAAAACTAAGTTTACCAGCTTCGAAGTCCTGCTGGAAACGGACCACGGCCCGACGGATGGAGTCCAAGCCAAAGCGTTCAGGACACAGATTTCTCACGGCGACCCACTCGTAACTGGCCGCATCGTCGTGTGCCGACAAAGCAGTGAAGTCTTTCACACGGCAAAGGAAAAAGAAGTCGAGCGTGTGAACGGTAAAGCCGGAATAGAGATAGGTGTTGGAATAACTGAAGAGCAGACGTGAGGAAACGACGGTGAGTCCGGTCTCTTCCTTCACTTCGCGAGCAAGTCCTTGGGCAGCGGTCTCGCCCAAGTCGTAGAAGCCGCCCGGCAGATCGAGCGTGCCCTTGGCGGGATCGTTCTTGCGGGTGATGACGAGCAACTCGTCGCGGCTGTTCATAATCAGCGCAGCGTTGGCGGCACTGGGATTGAGGAAATACTCAAAACCACAGTGCCGGCAACGCTTGCTCTTCACCGTACCGGGCTCAAACTCGGCTGAGCCGCAGACGGGACAATAGCGAAACCTGTCAAGAACGTGCATGATCCTTATTTCGCCAACAGACCTTTGATCTCAGCGTCGAGGTCCTTGACCTGTACATCGCGCTTCTGCAACACGTTGTTGCGGTCGATGAGGAAGAAGGTCGGCACGGTCTGCACATTGTATTGTGAGGCGAACTGCGAGTTAGGACCGTCACCATCGTGTACACAAACCCATGGCAGGGCAGCCACACTCTCTTTCCAGAAGTGCTCGTCGGTGTCGAGACTCACCTGATAGATCTCAAAGCCCTGAGCGTGATATTTGTTGTAGAGGTCGCGCAGATGCATGACGCGCTCGGTGCTGCCCTTGGCGGCAAACATGTGGAAGTCGAGCATCACCACCTTTCCCTTGAGCTGTGTGAGCCGGCGGATGTTGCCTTCGCGGTCTGGAAGGGAAATTTCCAGCACACCAGTCGTCTGCACCTTGCTGGGGTCGATCTGTCCCTGAGCCTGCTCGGCCTGGATGATGCGCACATTCTTCATGCCTTGAAGGGCGATGTTATGGAGGTTGGCCCCACGCTCGGACTTAGGATAATAGGTATCCCAACTCGTTGCAACGGCAGCGAAGACCTGTACATCTTCCTTCTTGCTACGCGGATCGAAGATGAGTACCGTCTGATTTCCGATGTTCACCGTTTGGAAGAGCGCGAAATAAGCGTAGGCTTTCATCGGTGCGGTAAAGATATACTGGCGCTTCACCTTATCCTTGTAGCTGACCATCGTCTGCTGGATGGCAACGTCGACCTGGTCGTAAGACAGGTTGGGATTTTGCTGGATGGCGTTGATGGTAGCCTGCAATCCCAACTGCATCTGCGACAGTTCCTTCATCTTTGAGCAGTCGTCGGAACCTTTCACCTCGTACTGTGCCGACATCGTCGGGTAAGAAGCTTTCACCGTGATGTTCTCTGTGGAGTCAACAGCGATATTGATGATCTGCCGCGCGATACGCAACTGATAGTACTCCGGAGCGTCCGGTGCCTTGCCGTCAAAGGAGAACGATCCGTCCTTGTCGAGTTTCACGGAGTCAACCGTCGCCGGCCCGTTGAGGCTCATATTCTCGAAATAGAGCAACGAGTCTTTGGCGTCAGTGATGACACCAGAGACGTGGAATTCCTTTCCCGTGCAAGAGGCAAGCGCCAAAGCGGTAAGAACGATCAGCACCGCCGAGAGTACTTTGTTTGTCTTCATTGTATAATGCGATAACTTGTTTTCTTAGTTTTCAACTTGCAAACTTACATATTTTTTTTGGATTTCACGTCTATTTGCGGAAGAAAATGGCAATATGCAGCACAACGGAAGCTACACGGCCGACAATAGGAAGCCTTGACGCATCCAAGAAACGCAACGAAGCCGCCGGAGAATCTACTTCTCCGGCGACTTCTGAATGATGATAGAAAGTTTCAATTACCTTATGCAGAAAGACGCATTACTTTCTGCCGAAGCCCATTTTACTTTCTACTGAAAGTCTCATTACTTCTTGCTGAAGCCCGCATTATTTCTTGCTGAAGGTCTCATCGAGCAAGGTATAGAAGGCGGGATCCTCGCCGACGACTGTCTTCACAATCTTTCCCTGCGGATCAATGAGGATCTTTGTGGGGAAGCCCTGAATACCGTAAGCGTCCAAGATCTGACGATTGTCGCGTGGACAATAGACGTGGAGCCAAGGCAACTCATGCTTCTGCACGGCAGCTTTCCACTTTTCCTGTGTGTCATTGCAGTCGACACCGAGGATCTGGAACTTACCCTTATACTTATTGTAGTACTCCTTCATCTCGGGGAAGCCTTTGATGCACCATACACACCAAGAGCCCCAGAAGTCGAGAATCACGTACTGACCACGCAGACTGGAGAGACTCAGCGGTTTGCCGTTGATGTCATTGAGGGTGAAGTCGGGAGCAGCGATACCTGATGCCTGCTTCTTTGCAGCCTCAGCCTCAGCCTTTGCCTCATTTTCCAAAGCGGTCATGAGGCCCGTGTAATAGCTCTTCATGCGGCCGTCGCGTACAGCGGGAGAGAGCAACTTCACGGCATCACGCATCCATCCCAGCTCTCCCATCTGAGGAATCAGATAAGCACAAGCCTCGTTGTCGGGATGCTGCTTGATGAAGTTCAGCATCTTGTCGCGCATATCCTGGCGGAGCAGACCACCTTTCTCCTGATAGACTTTCATCACGGCTTCCTGACTCTCACCAGCTTTCAGACGCTCCTGTAGGCTGTCGACCAACTGCTGCATGGGCTTCTGGACTGTCTCCATCATACGGTCCACCTCGTTGAACTGCTGATAGAACTTAGAACCTGTGAGATAATAATTGGATGTCAGGTCACCACTCATCACGGCGCTCTCGCCCGGAACGGCGATCACCTGGAAACCAGCGCGCTCTGTACCACGCAGACTGCCGGGCGTATAGGCACGGATGTCGGTCGGCTCACTCACATGTACCGTAAAGTCGAACTTGCCATTCTTTACCAGCACCGTGTCGGTCTTTGCCTTTTGGTCACCTTGCGGCACGATCACCAGCAGTGTGTCCTTGACTCCCTTGACATCGCCCTTGAAGTGAACGGCATCACTTGCGGCTTTCTTCTGTGCCATAGCGGGCACGCAGGCCATGGCCATCAGGGCCAGGCTGCACAAAATGCTTTTCATCATATTTGTTTTCAAGTTGTGAATAATAATCTTCTTTATGATCTAAAAGTTACGATTTACTTTAAAGAGACGCATTAAAAGGTAAAAAGGGTACCCTTTGCCCGTTAAAAAAGCCTTATTTCTTTTTGGGGCGACGGCGTGCCCAACCTTCTTCGCTGAAGTCGGGAACCTCTCCGCGCAACTTGATATTGCGGCTGTCGGCCATCAACTGTTTCCAATCGTCGCGTCCGTGACGGCTGTCATCGTCGTGCGTCTTGGTGCTTTGGCGGCCTTTGCCACGTCCACTCTTGCCATAGCCGCGGTCACCTTTGTCGGCGCCGCCGCGACTACCGCGTGCCGAACGTCCGTGTCCACTCTCGTCTGCATCGTTGCAGCGTACCTCGCGACCTTTGTAGGCTGTGCCGTCCAAAGCGCGCATCACACGCTGGGCATCTTCCTCGGGTACTTCGATATAGCTGAACTTCTGCAGCAGGTCGATATGTCCCACCTCCTGATGGCCGTGGATATGCTTGTTGATAAACTGCATGACCTCACCGGGATAGAAGCCGTCCTGCTTGCCCAAGTTGATGAACAGACGGCGATAGCCGGCTTCTGCCTGACGCGGTCCGCGCTTGCGGTCGCGTGTGCCCTTGCCGCCACGTCCGCTGCGGTCGCCCTGTTCCGACTTGTCGCGGCCCTTCTTCGTAGGCTTGACAATCTCGGGGGCATTCTTGTAGTAGTCAAGGAACTTGCCAAAGGTGATGCTCACCATCTTCTTGATAATGTCTTCCTTGTCGACATAGTCAAACTGTCGGTTGATCTCAGCCATGTAAGGTGCGATGAGCTCCTCGTCGACATCGGCCTTCATAATGTCGTCCATGGTCTTGAAGAGTTGCTTTTTGCAGATCTCCTCAGGCGTGGGCAGCGTGCCGTCGACAAACTCTCTGCCGATGATCTTCTCGATGTTGCGCACCTTGAACTTCTCGCGCGAGTGGATGATGGAGATGCTCGTTCCTTTCTTGCCGGCGCGTCCGGTACGGCCCGAACGGTGGGTATAGTTCTCCACATCGTCGGGCAGACCATAGTTAATCACATGGGTCAGGTCGCCAACGTCCAGTCCGCGGGCAGCCACATCAGTGGCTACGAGCAACTGGGTCAGGTGGTTGCGGAACTTCTGCATGGTCAGATCACGCTGTTGCTGACTCAGGTCGCCATGGAGCGCCTCGGCATTGTAGCCGTCCTTGATGAGCTTATCAGCCACTTCCTGCGTCTCGATCTTCGTACGGCAGAAGATGATGGCGTAGATGCGGGGGTAGAAGTCAACGATACGTTTCAGCGCGAGATACTTGTCACGCGCGTTGACCATATAATAGATGTGGTTGACGTTCTCGGCACCTTCGTTGCGCGATCCGACGACGATCTCCTTGTAGTCGTGGAGATAGTTCTTGGCGATGGCCTCAATCTCCTTGCTCATCGTGGCTGAGAAGAGCAGGGTGTTGCGGTCAGCGGGCACGCCCTCAAAGATCTCGTTGATACTTTCCGAGAAGCCCATGTTGAGCATCTCGTCGGCCTCATCGAGTACGACGTTGTTGACCTGGTCGAGCTGTGCCACGCCACGTTTCATCAGATCGATGAGACGGCCGGGGGTAGCCACGATGATCTGCACGCCGTGACGCAGGGCATGGATCTGTGTCTCGATAGACGCTCCGCCATAGACGGGCACGATGTGCATGCCGTCGATATACTTGGCAAAAGCGTTGAGGTCATCAGCAATCTGCAAGCACAGCTCACGGGTGGGGCTGAGGATGAGGGCCTGGGTCGCTTTGTTGGTGGGGTCGGTCTTCTGCAACACAGGGATGCCGTAAGCGGCGGTCTTGCCTGTTCCTGTCTGTGCCAATGCTATGACATCGTTGCCGTGACCGAGCAAATAAGGGATTACTTCTTCCTGTACAGGCATGGGCTGCTCAAAGCCCAGCTCTTCGATGGCGCGGCGAATCTCTTCGCTGACGCCCAATTCTTCAAATGTCTTCAATCTTTAAACCTTTAAATTTTCAATGACGCATGAGGAATCAATCGCCCTCCCAGCCATTGAAAATCATCGGGCGCTCTTCCTCCATTCGTATAAAAACGGTGCAAAGTTACGAAAAAAGCGGCACTTAGCCGCTATATGATGGCGACTTTTAGGGTTATTTAGATAAATCAAAGAGCAATATCGCCACAGCCAGGCCAAGGCTGCCGTGTGCGTCAATGACGCCATGATCGAGTTTTATTGGCATCTCTGTCATGAAATTGTGGACTTGAAAGGTGAGTCGCGATGGGGCGACGAAGTATTTGGTTCGTCAAGAGTTGGTAGATATTCTATAACAAGTACGTTGAAAAACTACAATAGTCCGTTGCAGTCTTAGGAGAATAACTACAATAGTCCGTTGCAGTCTTAGGAGAATATATTGACAAAGTTCTATTGTCCCGTCCTTCCAATATAGAGAGCGAGTATCTCTTATAGAGTTTTAGTCGCACACGGATTTACTCAGATTATTTCCTTTCTCGTAAGAACAACGGCTTTTCTCCTGTACATAATAATGGGGGCGTAACAGAGAAAGATTTTATTCTTTCCGCGATTTTTTAGCTTCTATCCATTGCTGATCCTCATCTTTCGCCATATCCAGCGGGGCACGCAACGCCAGAGAGCGGTGAGCAAACGGTAACGCCAGTCGATGACCACGACATGACGATGGTGAAGGATAGCTTTGACGATGGCACGCGCCACGGCCTCTGGGTTCATCAACAAGGGATAGCGGCGACCGTCGCCAAGCAGAGCGGTGCGGACAAAGCCCGGACGGATGTCGGTGAAATGGATGTTTTTGCCTCGCATGTGGGCTTGTTGCTCCAATGCTTCGATGTAGCTTGCGTCGAAGGCCTTGGTAGCACTATAGGCCGGTGCCGCCCCCAAGCCTTTGGTACCAGCGATCGATGACACCACAGCAATATGGCCTTCGCCACGAGCGGCAAAGTAGCGATAAGCCTCACCGACCATACGTGTGAAGCCCAAAGCATTGGTCTGCACCGTCGTCAACTCCTTGTCGGCATCGAGTGCCATGTTTTGCCAACCCACGCCAGAGACATGAAGATAGAGGCTGATTCCCCCCATTTCATCGATCAACCGGCGCAATTGCATTTCGCTTCCGGCTTCCGTGATGTCGATGGAGGCATATTTCACCTGACCGGGATATTCCCGGCTCAGCGCAGCCAAAGGCTCGCTGCGCCGTGCGGCCAGCCCCAAATGCCAGCCACGACGGAGCAGCAACCGGGCCACCTCCAGGCCTATGCCCGACGAGGCGCCCATGATCACGGCCGCAGGACCGTGCTTTACTTCTGTTGTTTCTTTACGGTTTGTCATTGCCTACACCTTATTATTTATAAGCTGCTGTGCGATTCGTCTGTGCTCACCCTTATTATATATAGGAGTTTGCACCTGTCATTTCCGGAACTTCTTCCCGATGACGGGCAGAGAGCTCAGCGGCAGATCCCTCTTCACGATGAAAGCTACGTCCGCGATCAGCAACAGCGTGTTGACAAGCAAGGCCGGCAACATCGGCAGATAGCGGTTGGAAGCTGTCATGCCCACAAAGAGCACTATGGCAAGCAGCGTGTAGGTGAAGATAGACTTCAGCGGATAGGCGATCGGATAGTATTTCTGACCGAAGAAATAGCTCAGTACCATGCTCACCGCATACGAGGCAAAGCCAGCCCATGCACAAGCCCAGTAGCTGAAGCGCGGGATGAAGATGATGTCGAAAGCGATCAATACGACAGCACCGATACCTGAGAACCAGGCACCCCAAATAGTTTTGTCGATGAGCTTATACCAGAAGCTAAGATTGAAGAACACACCAAACATGATCTCAGCGGCCATTACGATCGGCACGATCTCCAGGCCCTCCCAGTAGCTACGACCAATGATATAGCGGATGATGTCCATGTAGGCCACCACGCAGAGGAAGGCGAGAAGGGTGAAGATGATGTAGAACTTCATCACCCGGGCGTAAGTCTCCTTATTGTTTTTCTCTTTGGACTGTCCGAAAACAAATGGTTCGTAGGCATAGCGGAAGGCCTGAGTAATCATCACCATGATGGTGGCTATCTTGATACAGGCGCCATAGATGCCAAGCTGCACACGTGCGTCATGGGCGTTGCCATTGAAAACATAGGGGAAGATGATCTGCGAGGCACACTGGTTGAGCTGTCCGGCCAGTCCCATGACGAGCAGCGGCCAGGTGTAGCAGAGCATGCGCTTGCAGGTAGCCTTGTCAAACGGATTGCCCATCGCCTTGAGTTCCTTGCCCAGCAAGAGCAGGGTGAGCACGGAACCGGAGAGCTCTATCCAGAACACCCACACCACCTCCAAGTCGAAGTTGGCGTCGTAGATGCCGAAGAGATTGACGTGCATGGCAGGCAGCACAATGAGATAGAACGACACGCCTACGATGTTCACGGCAATACTTACCATCTTCAGCAATGCGAACTTGATGGGTCTGTGGGCATAACGCAGATAGGCGAAGGGGATCGCCGTGAAAGCGTCTATGGCCACGCACACGCCCATGATCATCAGATAATCGGGATGATCGGGATAGCCGATGGCGCTGGCAACGGGATGGATGAACAGCGCCAGCAGCACCACGAAGAGCAGTGAGGTGAAGCCTACGGTGTGGAGCGTGGTGGGATAGACCTTTTTCGGATCCTCGCCGGGCCGGTTCATAAACCGGAAGAAGGTGGTCTCCATGCCGTAGGTCAGAATGATGATGAGCAGGGCGATGTAGGCATAGATGTTGGTGATGATGCCATACTGCCCTCCGGCAGCGTTGAACTTCGCCGTCTCAATAGGTACCAGCAGATAGCCGATGAAACGGGCTGCAATACTGCTCAGGCCGTAAATAGCCGTGTCTTTTGCAAGAGATTTTAAATTCTGCATATTTTCTTGATGAGCTTATGTCGTTTTAAATGTCAGAAAATCTATTTTTCAAAAGAATAGATAAGCAATGGCTATTGCTGCAATGACGCCTGCAAGGTCAGCGAGCAGGCCGCAAGCCACAGCGTGACGTGTGTACTTGATATTTACAGAGCCGAAGTATACGGCAAGGATATAGAAGGTGGTGTCGGTGGAGCCTTGGAAGATACAGCTCAGACGACCCACGAAGGAGTCGGGACCATAGTTCTTCATCGCCTCTAACATCAGTCCGCGGGCGCCACTGCCAGAAAGCGGCTTCATAAAAGCAGTAGGCAATGCACCCACAAAGTCGGCGTTCAGCCCGCATTGCTTCACCACCCAGGCAATGCCGTCAATGAGCATGTCCATAGCACCCGAGGCGCGGAACACGCCAACGGCCACCAAGATGGCAACAAGATAAGGGATGATGCGCACGGCTGTGTGGAAACCTTCTTTAGCTCCCTCAATAAAGGCATCGTAGACATTGATGCGCTTTCTCACGCCCGCAAGAATGAACAGCACGATAACCGTCATCAGGATCAGGTTACCGGCTACGGACGTCACAGAGCCCAGCGTGTCCTTGTCCATCTGACCGAAGCCCCAGATGATCAAAGCAACAAAGGCGATGAATCCGCCCAGGGTAGCCAGCAGGACAGGTTGGAAAAGATTGATGCGCTGCCACGCCGCCGTGATAATGATCCCCGCCAACGTGGCCACGCTCGTCGCCAAGAGAATGGGAATGAACACATCGGTGGGTTGCACGGCACCATAACTGGAGCGGAAGGCAAGAATAGTGGTAGGGATGATGGTCAGTCCCGACGTGTTAAGCACCAGGAACATGATCATCGGATTGGTAGCCGTATCCTTCTTTGTGTTCAGCTCCTGCATGCCGGCTATAGCCTTTAAACCCGTCGGCGTGGCGGCATTGTCAAGTCCTAACATGTTGGCAGCAATGTTCATGAAGATAGACCCCATCACGGGATGATTCTTAGGAATATCGGGGAAAAGCTTGGTAAACACCGGACTGAGCAGCCGCGCCAGCGCGTTGACGGCGCCAGCTTTCTCTCCTATCTTCATGATACCCAGCCACAAGGCCAGCACGCCGGTCAGTCCCAGCGAGGTTTCGAAAGCTGTCTTCGACGTGTCGAACGTGGAGTCCACCATCTTCTGAAAGATCGTGGTGTCGCCCATCAACAATTGTACGCCACCAAAAATGAAGGCAACGACAAAGAATCCAATCCAAATATAATTGAGTACCATACTATATTTTATGATTCATCTTTTGATTTGCAAAGTTACTAAAAAAAAGCTATATGACCTTTTTTAGTTATTATTATTTGTATAATCTAAAATAAAGTGGTAATTTTGCCAAGGGAACGAAAATGCAAACAATGAAGATTTTCCTTCTTATAAAAAAGAAGTAAGCAGATTTAATGATTATTTATCCGTGAGCAGTATCAACATTGACAGGCGCAGGACGCTCTTAGCTACCATTACACTTTGTGACTTTGTCATCGTCAACTTAGTGGCTTGGCTGATTTTCTTAGAATTGGGTTCAGATATACCGGCTTATTTTCATACATACACCCGTATAGTGGTTGCACTCATGAATGTGTCGGTACTGATCAGTGAAATCTTTTTCCACAGCATCATCCATTTCCGACTGCTGCGCCTGGCCGACGTGTCCCTTAATGTCTTCCGTCTGACACTAACATTCACGTGTATCTTTACCGTGCTGACGAAGCTCGTCTTCAACGACGTTCCGACCATCTTTTCCGCGTCTTTCTTCTTCAGCGCTTACCTGTCGCTGATGCTTTCGCGCATCTGCGAGCGTGGCGTGCTGAACTATCTGCGCAGTCACGGCCACAACGTGCGGCGCGTGCTCTTTGTCGGCGACGATCCGGCGCTGGTCGTGCTGCACAACGAGATGATGGAGAATCCAGAGCTGGGCTACCGTTCGCTGGGCTATTACAGCGACACCACAATCGCCAATTGTCCAGAATCATTGCATTATCTCGGCACGCTGACTCAGATGAACAAAATGATGAACAAGAACGATCGCTCGCCACTGAGCCAGTCGGGTATCGACATTGTGTTTTGTAGTCTGCCGCATGAGATGGGCTTTGAGGTAGAGCGTGTCATGCGCTCGTGCGACAAAAATGTGGCTCGTTTCTATTATGTGCCGCGTACGTTTGCCGATTCCAAAATGCGACTCTGCCCGATCCGCATGGGTGAGCACATATTCTTCACTAACCACCGCAGCGCACTCATGCAGCCTTATAACCGCATCATCAAGCGCTCGTTTGACTTAGTCGTGAGTCTGACAGCCTGCGCGTTCCTTGTTCCGCTGACGCTGGTCGTCGGCGCTATCATCAAAATACAGAGCCCCGGCCCTATCTTCTTCAAGCAGCAGCGCACAGGCCTCAACGGTAACACTTTCTGGTGCTACAAGTTCCGCTCGATGCACGTCAACAAAGATGCTGACAGCAAGCAAGCCACAGAAAACGACCCACGCAAGTTCCCCTTCGGCAACTTCATTCGGAAACACAATATCGACGAACTGCCACAGTTCTTCAATGTGCTCATCGACGATATGAGTCTCGTGGGTCCGCGCCCGCACATGCTTGCGCATACGGAGATGTACGGAAAGCTGATCGACAAATACATGGTACGCCACTTCTGCAAGCCCGGTATCACAGGCTGGGCACAAGTCACCGGTTGCCGTGGTGAAACCAAAGAAATTTGGCAGATGGAGGAGCGCATTCAGCGCGACATCTGGTATATGGAGCACTGGAACGTGGGACTGGACTTGAAGATCATAGGCTTGACTGTCCGCTCATTCTTCGTACATGACAAACACGCTTACTAGGCGTCCGTTAACCAGAAACAACAGCGCCCTTGGAGGATTCCCCCCTTATTCCCCCCTCCAAGGGCGTTGACTGTACAGACAATACCAAAGTCTTTTTAAGCTTATTACCAAACCATGGTATCAGCATTACCAAACTATGGTAACAGTTTTACCAAAACGCGGTAACACTATTACCAAAGTGTGGTAATCACTTTACAATGCCTCTGTCCGCTACTCATCCTTGTCGGTCCGGAACGGCATCAACGGCAGGTTGGCACAGTTTTTCAGGTTGCCCAACTTGAAATTGCGGAAGCAATAGCGCACATACATCGGCTGCTTCACCTCAGGCGACGTGACGAAGATCGTCTCATTACGGCGGTCCTGTCCTGCCACCCAAAAGTGTCCTGCCACAGCACGATGGAAGACCTTGTCGGCTCCGGCCACTTCGAAGCCTTCGATATCGTCGTAGCGTGAGATGCCACCATAGGTCCTGTCAAGGCTCACATAGCAGGTGTCACCCTCGATGAACATGCTCTTAAACACCGGGCTCTCGCATTTGATGCCCTTAAAGCCATAGTTGCGGTTGAGCGCAAGGAAAGCCAGACGCTCGCCGACAGGCTGTTTCTGGCAGGGGTGGATCTGATTTCTCTCCCAAGGATAGACAAGATCATTGGTGCAGACCAGGGCGCTGTTGGGAATGATGCTGGCCGCACGTTCCTGCTGCTCGCGAAGCAAAGCACCGGAAATGCCGTCGGCACCGTCACCATATATATAAGGAGCAATCTGCACAAAGTAGAATGGGATCTCACCCTCACCGAAGTCGCGGCGCCATTGCTCCACGAGAAGCTTCAGCCGGTCGGAATATTCATTGCCCGGCGCGCCGACATTGGAGCAGCCCTGATAGTAGAGAATGCCCTTGACGGTGTAGTTGAGGATGGGGTGGAAAGTGCCGTTACCCCACAACAGCGGGCGCAGATAGTCATAGGGGAACTTCTTCACCATCTTGCTGGAATCGAGCTCTTCCTTAGTATATTTCTTCAGATTGTTGGCATCGAGCCAGCTCTCCACACGCGAACCGCCTTTGTTGGCAAGTATCAGGCCCACCGGCACATTGGCCACGCGGCTTACCTTGCGCGCGAAGAAATAGCCCACTGCGCTGCAGTCTCCCACCGTGTTGACATCCACAGCCTTCCACTGGCAATCGGCATCGTCCTGCGGCTCGGTGCGCATCACGCTTGAAATCTTCACAAAATGGATGCCGCGCACCTCAGAAGCCGTGGTCACCACCTCGTTGTAGTCTTTCAGCGGACAATTGTCAAAGCCCCGTACGGGAAACTCCATGTTGCTCTGTCCGGCACAGACCCATACCTCACCACTGAGCAGTCCCTTGATGGTCGTCTTCTCACCATCGTCGAAAGTCACCGACAGCGGCGTGTAGCTGGCCTTAGGTGTCTTGACCCTAACGAGCCACTTTCCGTCGCGGTTGGTACGTGCCGTGTAGACATCACTGCTCCACGACACGCTGACGCGCACCGTCTTGCCAGGCTGGTCCCATCCCCACAGGCGGGCTTCGCTCTGCTGCTGCAACACCATGCCATCAGAAATCAAGTGTGGCAGTCTGACCTTCGCCTGCCCCATGAGCGGCAACGCAAGGGCGGCAAGCGAAAACAAGAATTGTTTAGTTGTCATTTGTGTTCAATTTAAGTTTCTTTTCTGTTTTTATTAACTCATCCTCCTTATAT
>R21__coassemble_1114_pt1 | contig 19186 bp, 18 predicted proteins | sample R21__metabat2_high_PE_018 | metagenome-assembled genome bin R21
AGATTATAATTACTACTAATTTTCAACATACTACACTCACCATATCCTTTTTCTGTGTTTTTTCTGGGGAAATGCTATGTTTTTTCTCGTTTTTTTCCTATATTTGCATTTTATGAAAAGAATACCTATATACAAGTTTTACAGGCATAAGTATGGTGGTGAATTGCTGGTGGACATTGTAGATTATAAGGCTATGTGGCCAGACATTCGCCGCACGCCTGTATTTACGGAGACCTTTCACAGTATTACATTGGTGTTGGAAGGAAATGAGTTGGTGGAACTAAACGGACAGGCGTGCCGTGTGGGACGTGGGACTGTCATCACATCTATTCCCGGAGAAGTGTGGCGGTTTCATGATGACACCTCGATGCTGGCACTGAACCTAGTGTTCGAGAAAGACTTTCTGCTGGATTTCTTCCGTGACAGTCATTTCCTTGACCAGTTTGCTTATCTCGCCGCCTCCAGACCCTCGCCCTTCCTGCAGCCCGATGAGCAACTTTTTTTCCGCCTGGAGGGACTTTATCGTGAGATGCAGCACGAAATAAATGATAATACACAAAGAGACCAGCATCTCCTACGTGCCCTACTTTACGAAACACTGATGCTACTGTCAAGAGCAAAAATGGATGTCGTCGATACCCCAAAACCTTTCGTCAGAATAGCGAAGAGCCATTATATAGAAAGGTTTGAGCACATGGTGGAGGACCACTTTACTACCGCGCACAGTACCGAGTTCTATGCCGACCAGCTTTGCATTACACCCAATTACCTGAATAAGATTACCCATCAGGTGCTGGGCATTTCCGCTAAGTCATACATACAGCAGCGGCGAATGCAGGAGGCGTGCCGACAACTGGAATACACCACGCTCTCCGTGCAGGAAATAGCTGACAGGCTGGGGTATGAGAGTGCAACCTACTTTGTCCGTTCGTTCGGCAAGTTCATGGGAACAACCCCAATAGCCTACCGCAACAGGAAGATAAAGAGTCCCGAAAAGTGACATTCCTGTCCTGCTTATTTCATGGAGGGATAACATAATCTGCATAACTTTGTATTCGTAAAAATGAATTTATAGATATAAAAAACATGCAAACGATTTATTCTTTATTCCGTCAACAGGTGGAACAACATCACGATGAACTTGCAGTGATGGATGATCATAGGCAATTGAGCTTTAGGCAGCTCGACCAACTGGTAGATACCATAGCCTCAAAGTTTCTCTGTAACCGCCCGTCATTCATTGGTATCGTGATGGATCACAATGTAGAGTTTATTGCCTCGATACTTGCCGCGCTCAAGGTGGGCGCGGCGTATGTTCCGGCAGAACCAGGCTTCCCCGTGGAGCGTATCCGCTATATGATGAAGGAGTGTGACGTCGATTTCATCATCACCCACGAGAAGTATGCCGCACGCATCAATAGTGGTTTCCGCAAACTGCTCATCGAAGAGGGGCTGGAGATACGCGACGATGTGCAGATCGACGATATGTCGCAGCCCGATGGAATGGCGTATGTCCTCTACACCTCCGGCACTTCCGGCGAGCCCAAGGGCGTGAAGGTTCTTAATCGTAACGTCTGCCATTATGTACGCGCCTTCCAGAACGAATTCCACCCTACTGTTGGTGACCGAATGTTGCAGCACAGTGTCTGTTCGTTCGACATCTTTGTGGAAGAAATGTTCACCTCTCTGCTCTCGGGTGCGGCACTCTGCATCCCGAATGAGGAGACCAAGGCCGACATCCACCGGCTGATGACTTATATTGAGCGCAACAAGGTGACGGAGATGAGCGGATTCCCTTATCTGCTACTTGAGATGAACAAGCTTGACGCTATCCCTTCTTCGCTCCGGCTCATCATCAGCGGTGGCGATGTGCTGCGCGGCAAATATGTCACCCGTCTGCTTGACAAGGTGTTGGTATATAATACTTATGGCCCTTCGGAGACAACGGTATGCACCTCTTACTATCGGTGCAACGACGGCTATACGCTCGACGACGGGACCTATCCTATCGGCAGGCCGGTGCTTGGTGTACAGATGGCCATCATGGACAGGGACGGCAAGCCTGTACAGATGGGCGAGACTGGTGAAATCTATATCTATGGTGACGGCGTGTCGCAGGGATATGTGGGCAACAAGCCCGAACAGGCCAACTTCCTCACGGATGACGAAGGGCGATACGCATACAAGAGTGGCGACCTTGGTTACGTACTTCCCGACGGGAACATTGCGTTTCTGCATCGCAAGGACAAGCAGGTGATGATCCTGGGCAAAAGGGTGGAATGTGACGAAGTAGAGAATCTGCTCAATACGTGTAGTGAAGTGGAGAAGGCCGTGGTCGTCGCCTATACCGACAGCAGCAATCTGTCGTATCTTGTGGCTTACATCGTTCCGCGCGACGAAGAAAAATTCGCCTATGCCGAGTTGCGCAGTAAGCTCTCCATGTATCTCACGCCCTTCATGATACCCGAGTTTTTCGTCAAGATGCAGAGCCTGCCTATGACGACCAACGGAAAAGTGAACCGCAAGGCGCTGCCGGTGGTACTGAAAGAATGGAACATTTAAGCCAAAGGGGAGATTTATGGAACAGATAGAGATCGTGCAGGCCGGAACAGACGACCTTGAGACGCTGATGCAATGGCGCATGGAGGTGCTCCGCCACGTGTTCGCTTTGCCAGCGGATGCTGATACGGCAGAGCTGGAACAGGAGAACCACCGTTATTATGAACAGCAACTTTTCCAGGGTGGTCATACGGCCTGCTTCGCCAAGATAGACGGTGTCATCGTGGGATGCGGTGGTGTCTGCTTCTATGATGAGATGCCGTCGCCCGACAATCCTGACGGGCGTTGCGCCTACCTGATGAACATTTATTGTCGGGAAGCCTATCGCAAGAGAGGAGTAGGGCGTGCTGTCGTGCGCTGGCTGACAGGTTATGCTCTGGGAAAGGGAATAAGAAAAATTTACCTGGAAACCACTGACGAAGGCCGAAAGCTTTACGAGTCGACGGGCTTTCGGGAAATGAAGGATATGATGCACATTGCTTATTGAAAAGAAATGGAACGATTACAGGAAATGATTGGAAACCGACAGTGCCGCGTTTATGCTTGTCAGCATCCCGTGGCGCTGCTCATACAACCCATGGGACGACAGGAACTGCCATCGATAGACCATGAGGCGGAGCTGATAACCGCGAGTGACCGCCCGTTCGTCATGGCAGCTTTCGCCATCGATGACTGGGACAAGGAACTGACTCCCTGGCCCGACCCTGCCATATCCGCCGTGCCAGAGGTGGGACAACATGCTGGCGACACCTTATATTATATAGAGCACGAACTTCTGCCGTGGCTGCATCGTCGCTACGGTGAACTGCCTTGCGTTCTCGGCGGCTACTCACTTGGCGGCTTGTTCTCCTTGTGGGCTGCCACACAGTCCACGACTTTCGCTGCCGTTGTCGCCTCGTCGCCATCGGTGTGGGTAAGAGACTGGCTGACATTTGCCGAAGGCCATCCCACCCACGCGTCATGTGTGTTCCTGAGCCTGGGCGACAGGGAGGAACATGTCATGGACAAATCCATTGCTCAGGTGGGCAACAATATTCGCCAATATCACCAAATGCTTGCGGCGCAGTTGGGCGATGAGCGCACTACACTGGTATGGAACCGGGGCAATCACTTCCAACACGGAGCGGAACGCACGGCCGCCGGCTTTGTCTGGTGCCTGGGCAACAGTCCCGAAAAGTGACATTTCTCTCCTTTTTATTTCATGGTAGAGTTATCGATTCTCCCTAACTTTGCAACCGTTAAGCAAATAAACATTTCAATTCAAACAAATTATGAACAACAATTGGTACAAAAACGCGGAAGAAGAGAAGTTGGCTAATGAGCTTATCGGCATGGAGAAAGCCGCGCTGGAGAAATGGTTCAATGGTGACAGTTCCGGCTATCGTGACCTGTGGTCGAAAAAGAGCTTCTGCTATTTCGATGCTGTCTGTGAGAATAGAATCGATTCATACGATGAGATCGCAAAGCTCGTCATAGAGCGTGTTGACGGCAAGCTGTATGCCAAGCATTATGAGGTACGAAATGGGCGTGTGCAGGCCGTGAAGGACATGGCCGTGCTAACCTATCAGCTGTATTCAGAGACCAATCTCATCAACGTCAATTACAACTGCATTGAGGTATTCCAGCAAGAGGAAGACGGCTGGCATGTCATTCACTCCACATGGTCGATCATCCGCCCGATGGAGATGGACTTCAGTGGTTTGAAAGACATTATCTAAGAGAAAGAAGATAAAAATGGTAGTTAAGGACATAGATGTCAAGAGCATCATAACGAAGTCTAATATTCCCGCATCAGAATATGCCGTGAATCCATACGTAGGATGCGCCCATGCGTGCAGGTATTGTTATGCTTCGTTTATGAAGCGCTTCACCAATCATCCTGAGCCGTGGGGCTCGTTTGTGGATGTGAAACATTGGGATGCGATCAAGAACAAGGAGAAGTACCGTGGCAAGAAATTTTTCCTCAGCTCGGTGACCGACCCATACCAGCCGATAGAGAAGAAGGTGGGTAACACGCGCCGTTTTCTGGAGCAGATGCAGGGCAGCGGCATCAGGTTGAGCCTTTCGACAAAGTCGGACTTGATACTGCGCGACCTTGATCTGCTGAAGACCTTTCCTGATGTACGCGTGTCGTTCTCAATAAATACGCTTGATGAGAATTTTCGCCGGCAGATGGATGATGGCGTGAGCATAGAGAGACGTCTTGAGGCTATGAAGGTGCTTTATGATAATCACATACGCACCACATGTTTCATCTCTCCTATCTTTCCTGGTATCACCGATGTGGAGAGCATCATCAAGCGGGTGGAAAAGCAATGCAATCTGGTATGGCTGGAGAACCTCAACTTGCGTGGTGATTACAAGGCTCATATCCTGCAATGGATACATGAGAACCACCCGGAACTGGACATGCTCTATCATGATATCTATGCCTTGAAGCATCGCACTTACTGGAACAGACTTAATGAGAAAATAAGAGACTTCACCCAGGCAGAAGGCTTACGGTATCTGCGTGACACGGATGACTATCAGGCAGAGTTTGGCGAGAAGCCCATTGTAATCAACTATTTTTATCATGAGGAGATTATTCCCTCAGCAAAAAGGGAACAACAAAAATAAGAAAGGATGGCAATTATGAAGAAGAGTTTTGGTACAAAGATATTCATGTTCCCACAGCCGGTGCTGATTATCGGAACGTATGACGAGAACGGTAACCCTGATACTATGAACGCTGCATGAGGCACACAGATAGGTGACCATGAAGTGGCACTGCACATCGTTGGGCACAAGACTACGGACAACATCATCAAGAGGCAGTGCTTCACGCTGGCTATCGCCGATGCAAGTCATGCGGTGGAGTCTGATTATGTTGGAATCGCGTCGGCAAAGAAGGTGCCTGACAAGGTGAAGCGTGCCGGCCTGACTGTCAGCCAAGCCGACAAGGTGGATGCTCCCATATTCGACGACAACTTGCTCACGATGGAGTGCAAGGTGGTGAGCATCAGTAATGACTTCGGCAGTCACCGTATCGTGGGTAAGGTCGTGGAGACTCATGTCGATGAGCGTATCATAGGAGAAAACGGTCGTGTTGATGTGGAGAAGCTCCGTCCGATCATGTTCGACGGCTGCAACTTCCGCTACTATGAGATTGGTAAATGCGTGGGCAAGTGTTTCTCTGATGGTAAGAAACTCATAAAGAAATAAGAAAAGGAGTTCATGGCTTGTAACCGTGAGATCTGTATTATATAACATTTTAATAAAAACAATGACACAAAAAGAAATAGAAACACTTATAAATTTTGAGCAGCAAATCCAATGGCGGTGGAGCTGTGGTGATCCTACCGCTTATATGGACGCATTGGCAGAAGACGTCACTTATGTAGATCCACTCGCTAAAGAATTCCTTTATGGGCGTGAAGCTGTGCGAGAACATTTCAAGCGCATTAATCCTGGTGGTGCTACGGGTATCGTCAGACAAGAATTTTATGCAGACTGGCGGAAACTTTGTAAAAGATGGGCATACCTACAAGATGCTTCATCGCCAACAAATGATACAGGCACAAAAGGCCAATATAGACATAAAGACAAGAACATAGGCTGTCTCAGTCCTAAGTAGCTTGCTCGTTTCCAAATCGTTACCTGTTTAGTTATACCAACAAGGTAACTTCTTTATTTTCAACAAGTTGTGTTTTAAGGATTATCTTACAACGCAAGTAAGCTGACCCCAAAATCTTCCGTTGTCAGTGTACTATTCATTAGGTCTATAAACGTAGAAAGCCTGCTCCGGAGGGAGCAGGCTTCTATGTTTGTTTGGAATAAGTCTTTTTTGTTAATGTTTATGCTTCAGCCTTTTTTGTTTTAGCTGCGTAAGCTTCGGGTGAGAGCACAGACACGGTGCTCTTGTCGCGGGCACCTTTGTGGAAATACACCACACCGTCTTTGAGGGCATAGAGCGTATCGTCCTTGCCCTGAGCTACATTCTCACCTGGGAAGTGCTTGTTGCCACGCTGGCGAACGATGATGTTGCCGGCGATGATGCTCTGTCCACCCCAAATCTTAACGCCTAAACGCTTTGAAGCTGATTCACGTCCGTTCTTGGAACTACCTACACCTTTCTTGTGTGCCATAATGAATACCTCCTGCTTGTTAAGCGATTACTTGTTTAATTGATACCTCGGTGAACTGAGCGCGGTGGCCGTTCTTGCGACGGCAGTCCTTGCGGCGCTTCATCTTGAACACGATGACCTTGTCACCCTTGACAAGCGGGTTCACCACTTCTACTACTACTTTTGCGCCCTCTACGGTGGGGGCACCGACAGTCACTGCGCCGTCCTTGTCGACGAGCAGCACCTTGTCAAACTCAACAGTCTTGCCTTCCTCGGCGTCCTTGATGTGATGGACGAAGAGCTTCTTGCCCTCTTCGGCTTTGAACTGCTGACCGTTAATGTCTACGATTGCGTACATTGAATTGATTAATTAAACGGGTTTCTCCGCAAGGCGGGCGCAGCATCAGCACCGCTTGAACTGAGCCTCCACGGACTAAATAACCTTGCAAAGTTACGAAAAAACCGGCACACAAGGCTTATCGTAGATAAGTGGCGTTTATCTTTTATAGCTATTTAACGTTTGTGGCGCCTCGTAATGAAAATAAAGCGGTGATTTCTTGTCAGTTACGCAAAAAAGTTGTTACTTTGCACTCTGTTAGAAAAACAGGCAATGAAAGTATTCAAAAAGATTGTAGATCTTCAGAACGAGCTCTTCCTTGTGCGCAAGGAAGGAAAGGAAATCGGTCTCGTTCCTACCATGGGTGCATTACACGAGGGGCACGCCTCTCTCATCAAGCGTAGCGTGAAGGAAAACGGCGCTACCGTGGTGTCTGTCTTCCTCAATCCCACACAGTTCAACGACAAGGGCGACCTCGATCGCTATCCCCGTACACTCGATGCCGACTGCAAGCTCTGCGATGCCTGCGGCGCGCAGTATGTCTTCGCGCCTTCGGTGGAGGAGATGTATCCCACTCCCGATACCCGTCACTTTGAATTCCCCCCGCAGTCAACAGTCATGGAGGGCGCCAAGCGACCGGGCCATTTCAATGGCGTCTGCCAGGTGGTGAGCCGACTCTTCTATATCGTCAAGCCCAACCGCGCCTATTTCGGCGAGAAGGACTGGCAACAGATCGCTGTGGTGAAGCGCTTGGTGAAATATATCGGATACGACAAGCTCGTGCACATCGTCGAGTGCCCCATCGTGCGCGACGAGGACGGACTGGCCAAGAGTTCCCGCAACACGCTGCTCACGCCAGAGGAGCGCGTCATCGCACCGAACATCTACAAGGCACTGAAAGCCAGCGTCGACTATGCCAAGAATCACGCCCTGAAGGAGACACACGACAAGGTGGTGGCTGACATCAACGCCATCGACGGCCTCGACGTGGAGTATTTCGAGATTGTGGACGGCAACACGCTGCTCGACGTCAACAACTGGGACGACAGCGACTATGTGGTAGGCTGTATCACCGTTTACTGCGGACACACGCCGATCCGACTCATCGACCACATCAAATACAAAGATCCCGAGACGAAATAATCGCAGTATCATTGATATATCATCATCAGCAAACAGCTCAATATCATACCCCATGCAGATAGAAGTATTAAAAAGCAAGTTGCACTGTGTGACCGTCACTGATGCCAACCTCCAGTATATGGGCAGCATCACCATCGACGAGGATCTCATGGATGCCGCCAACCTCATTGCCGGCGAGAAGGTGCAGATCGTCGACAACAACAATGGCGAGCGCTTCGAGACCTATATTATAAAAGGAGAGCGCGGCTCGGGTTGCATCTGCCTCAATGGCGCTGCGGCCCGCAAGGTGCAGGTGGGCGACACGGTGATCATCATCGCCTATGCCATCATGGACTTTGAGGAGGCCAAGCACTACGAGCCCGTCGTGGTGTTCCCCAAAGAAGGAAATAAACTATAAGAGCCTCACCCCCTTCCCCCTCTCCAAAGTAAAGGGGAGTGATTGTTTCAAGCATTCGCTTTTGGGAAGGGACAGAAACAGAATGTCTATAGGAGACATAAACAATAAAAAAGGAGAAGGAGACCGAAGGACGGCCTCCTTCTCCTTTTTTATACATCACCATAGTGTCCCTCTACGCTAAGGATAAGGACACTACTCCTCTATGAGGATAAAGACACAACTTCTCAAGTTTCTTAAATCTATTAGGATTGGCTTTCTTATACTTCGCGATGATATTAAGAGCAGATGGTGTGAAATCAATGTTGAATGTCGTAGAGCTTCAAGTCTGGCGAACGTGTAAGTTCATCATTAGGAAAGGCTGCTTCGGGCAGGATGATGGGGGTAGTTATGTACCTTTTGTCTGTAATGTTTGCAAATTTATGTGGTAAAACGTGTTTGGGATAATTCAAAAGCTGAGGTCAAAAGTTTACTATGAACTTACTTTTTAAAATATTAAATGCTTGGTTATTAACGATATACTAAGACGCTAACCTTACTTTGTCTATTTACTAGTCATTGTGTGATCAAAAGAAAGGCGATACTTTTGCAACCGTAAACCACAATAACTATAAAATGGATAAATCTAATATCACCTTGGTCTCAGCTTTTGCTTTGGCATGTGTAGCAGGCAAAGGAATAGCACAGAATACTCAGGCAACTCAGCGCCCAAATATTCTTTATATTATGTGTGATGACCACGCCATTCAGGCAATCAGCGCATATGGCAGTCCAATCTCTAAGTTGGCACCTACCCCCAATATCGACCGGTTGGCCAGACGAGGCATGATCTTCAATTCTGCCTTTGTGGAGAATTCTCTTTCTGCTCCCAGTCGCGCTTGCCTTATTACTGGTCTGTACAGTCACCAAAATGGTCAGCGCCAGTTGTTGGAGGGCATCGATACCACGAGGGTGTTCTTTACGGAATTGCTTCAGAAATCGGGTTATCAGACCGGTATTGTTGGAAAATGGCATCTGATGTGTGAGCCGAAAGGCTTTGACTGGTACCATATTCTCGATGATCAGGGTAGATACTATAATCCTACCTTTTGCTCCACTGGTCATTACGGCAAGTACCAGCAAGAGACGGGGTATGCTACGACACTGATTACAGAGCATGCTCTTGACTTCCTTGAACATAGAGACAAATCCAAGCCTTTCTGCCTGATGGTACATCATAAGGCTCCGCACCGTAACTGGATGCCGGACACAAAGAACATCGGCAAATACGACCAGGTCGATTTCCCCATGCCATCAACCTTTTGGGATGACTATTCCACGCGTGGCGTTGCTGCCCATTCCCCAAAGATGAGTATTGGTCACGACATGGAACTCCTTCAGGACCTGAAAGTTCCGGAGATGCTGGATACGGCTGATGCTGCAAGCATGTTCTCTTATCGCTGTCTGATGGGTGAACTTGGTCGTCTCAACGCAGAGCAGCGTATGGCATGGGATAAATACTATATGCCGCGCAACCGTAAGTTCCTTGAAGCGCATCTTGAAGGTAAGGAACTGATTAAATGGAAGTATGAAAACTATATCCGTGATTACATGGCTGTCATCGCTTCCGTTGATGAGAGCGTCGGTCAACTGCTGGATTATCTCGAAAAAAATGGTTTGGACAAGAATACCATTATCGTCTATACCTCAGACCAAGGCTTCTATTTAGGTGAGCATGGATGGTTTGACAAACGGTTTATGTATGAAGAGTCTATGCATACCCCACTCATTATCAGCTATCCAGGGCATGTGAAAGAGGGCGCTGTCTGCAACCAACTGGTACAAAACATTGACTTTGCACCAACCTTCCTTACTTTGGCCGGCATCCACCAACCCAAGGAGATGGCGGGACGCTCGATCGAACCGTTGTTCCGTGGGGTGCAGGTCAAGGGATGGCGTAGTAGCCTGTATTATCACTACTATGATTATCCTACATTCCACATGGTACGCAAACATGACGGTGTGCGTACGGAACAATACAAGTTGATCCACTTCTATGGCAAGGGAGGCATGCGCGGTGCACAGGAAAACAAATACCAGATGATCCCAGGAACTCACGAGAATACGTTGCTCAACAAATTGACTCGGGCACATTATTTCCACGATGACCCGGATATCAACTATTATGAGCTATACGATCTGAAGGCTGATCCCCATGAGTTGCACAATATTTATGGGCAGAAAGGAACGGAAAAGACATTCAAGAAGTTACACAAGCTGCTCGGCAATTACCGCAGTCAACTGAAAGTGGATGAATATTAATACTGGAGTCATGAGAACCCATATATTAATCATTTCTGCCTTGGTAGCCGGACTCTGCTCATGCAGTACAAAGCAATCATCCTCTTCTATGAATGATGTTGTTCGGAAGGTTAGAAATCTCACTACCGATGAAAAACTGCATTTGGTCATTGGTGACAAACTGGGGACAACGGCAGACGGAAGTGCAGTAGTAGGAACCACGGAGAAGTATGTGCCTGGTGCTGCCGGTAACACATTTGCCATACCACGTCTCGGTATTACGTCTGTCGTAATGGCTGACGGTCCGGCCGGAGTACGTATAGATTCCACACGTAAAGGCACCAACCGCACATTCTATTGCACTCATTTTCCGATAGCCACCTTGTTGGCCTCTACATGGAATAGTGCTTTGGTGCATGATGTAGGCCACGCAATCGGCGATGAGGCCAAGGAGTATGGTATTGACGTGTTGTTGGCTCCGGCTATCAACATCCAGCGTAATCCTCTGTGTGGACGCAATTTTGAATATTACAGTGAGGATCCCTTGCTTGCCGGAAAGCTGGGAGCAGCCTATATCAATGGAGTGCAGGAGATGGATGTCGGTACTTCGCTTAAGCATTTCGCAGTCAACAATCAGGAGACGAACCGGCAGAATGTAGACGTGCGGATCTCGCAGCGAGCACTCCGTGAGATCTATCTTAAAGGCTTTGAAATCGCTGTCAAAGAGTCGCGACCCTGGACGATCATGTCGTCCTACAATCGCATCAATGGCGTTTATGCTTCTGAGAGTCATGATTTGCTGACGACATTGCTCCGTCGTGAGTGGGACTTTGATGGGATGGTGATGACCGACTGGTATGGTGGCAGTGATGCTGTGGCGCAGCTGAAGGCTGGCAATGACCTTCTCATGCCGGGAAGGAAAAGTCAGTATGACCAATTGCAAAAGGCCATAGCCCATGGAGATCTGAGTAGAAAGGCGCTTGATATCAATGTGGGTCGTATCTTACGATTGATGTCGAGAACGCATCGCTTTCAAGGTGATCAGTATACCAATCAGGTAGATCTCAAAGCTCATGCCGCCATAGCCCGCCAAAGTGCTGTTGAAGGAATGGTGTTGCTCAAGAACGAGGAGAAAACTTTACCCATGCAGGGCATACAGCGTTTGGCACTTTTCGGCTGTACATCTTATCGGTGGATAGCCGGCGGTATTGGTTCGGGAAATGTCAACAGTGCTTATACTGTCTCTTTGGTAGAAGGGATGAAAAATGCCGGTATAGCAGTAGACACGGTTTTGCAAAAGCGGTATGATTCTTATATCCAAGATTATTACGACCATGCAGCACCACCTCAAGGACCCTATGCACGGTTTCTGTCAGTGGCTTTGCCAAAGGAAATGTATATAGACAAGCGCGAGATAGCCCGTCTGGCCCGTCAGCAGGATATGGCAGTCATCACCTTGGGACGCCTGTCTGGTGAGTTTATAGACCGTAGTATCCGTGACTTCCAACTTGACAGCGCAGAGCGGCGACTAATAGAAGATGTGTGCGAAACCTTTCATGCGCAGCGTAAGAAGGTTGTAGTTCTGCTCAATATCGGAGGTGTAATAGAGACGGCTTCTTGGAAGGCGAAGCCCGATGCCATCTTATGTACCTGGCAGGGAGGACAAGAGGGTGGTAACAGTGTTGTTGACTTGTTGACAGGCAAGACAACCCCGTCTGGCAAACTCGCCGTTACTTTCCCCAACAACTATGAGGATGAGCTGTCAGCTGCCAACTTCCCTGACGATGCTCCTCAAATCACGTTTAACCGCGACAAGGCTGAGCAGATCAGTTCAGAAAGGAAAAATATTGACTATGTCAACTATGATGAGGACATCTATGTAGGGTATCGCTATTTCGACAGCTTTGGCAAAGCAGTTTCTTTTCCTTTCGGATATGGTCTCAGCTACACCACGTTTGAAAGTCGTGGTGCATCCGTCATGCAGAAAGGCGATGTGGTCACAGTCTCGGTAATGATACAAAACACTGGCCTCTATGCGGGCAAGGAAACGCTTCAACTCTACGTTGCAGCACCTAAAGGACAGCTCAACAAGCCGAAAAAGGAACTGAAGGCTTTTGCCAAAACCAGTTTGCTGCAGCCTGGGCAATCAGAGAGGGTAACGCTGAGTTTCGACATTCACGATCTCTCTTCTTTTGATGAGGCCGCGTCAGCCTGGAGGACAGAAGCCGGTATCTATCGGTTGTTTATCGGTAATTCCTCCAATGACATTCTGTCCAGCCTTAGTCTCCGTGTGAGGTCATATCAGAAAAAGGTCTCTGATATCTTAGCTGCTAACGGTCAGCTGAACAATCTTAAATAGTCAACCCATTTATCAACCAAAATAATAACAAAGATGAAAACAACAAGTCTATTAGCTTTGTCTCTTCTTTCATGCATGGCGTTGCCTGTCACTGCACAGAAAAACGACGCGAAAGCACAGAAAATCGGCACCGAGGAAACGGCTCAATCGGGTAAAGCCAATAACATGATGCTCAATGCCACAGACGAGACTTCACCCCGATTTATCAACGTAGGTCTTCCTGAGGGTACAGGTGGCACTGTCGTCTCAGAGAATGGTATGCTCATCAGTCCTGACACATACTTGCTGATGCCCAATCAGGGATGGAGACAGGACGGTAGTTTCATGAAGCCAGACTCATGGAATCTGGCTAAGACAGCTATCAAACTGGGTGAAGTGGGCGTTTCTATGGCAACTCAGACACGCCGGGGAGGTGATAAGTTCATCGGTCATCTCAATCTCCACACCAACTCTTTCGGTCTGATGGGTGGAAACCTCTCGCTGGCCGGACCTATCAAGAATGGATGGTATTACCATGCCAATGCCTTCATCAATATGGATCCGGGCTCTACGCGTCCGTCTTTCACTCGCTTCCTTGACAAGACACTGCTTTTGAAAGGTGTCATCACGAAGCGATATAAAAAAGGAGAGCTGAGCTTCCAGTATAAATACATGAATTCCCAGAAGATGAACGACAATGTTTGTCCATACATCTTCCACAAAGACAAGCAGGTCTCAGAGCTACCCAACTTTCAAATTGGCAAGGATGACTATCTGACAAGTGATCCCAATCACATGTACATGAACCCGCTGACAGGTCAGATGGAGCAGATCAACCTCCTCAAGGGAACGGGTTCGGAAGTGCACGCCTTTGACTTGATGGGCAGCAACAAGCTCAAGAACCACTTCTCCCTCGACTATGCGCTGCGTTACCAACACTCTCAGTCGGGTAAGACCAACTATGCATTTAATGCTATTTCCAATACAGAGAATCTGAAGAGCAACCAGCGGTATGTCTATGCCGACAATGCAAACAACCAGGTCTATACGGGGTATGTTCAGAACGTGCAGATGGGCATTGCCCCCAAGCGTCGGGCAGACTTGGTGGAAGGCAGACTTGAGTTGGGCAAGCAAGGCAAGAACTTCAACTATTATGTAGGTTACGCCGGCTACTATTGGCATGTCGACAAAGCCATTCAGGGTACCTATTCCTATCTCTCCGAAGTGGCTCCCAATCCACGCCAGCTCATGTTGCAAGTGCAGAAGAACGGCACTTGGGTAAACAGCAAGGCCGATGAATACGGACAGTGGAACTATAATGGCGCTTTCTTCTATTACAATGGCAACGAATTTAAGAATGCCATCTACGCCTATGGTGACTACAAGCCTGTTAAGAACCTCAAGGTGGAGTTGGGAGCCCGTATGGAGTGGCATCGCTTGATCGGCTCATGGTGCCCGCAATCAGACCGCGAGGCTTCTGCTGATGCCAAGTGGGTATCCGGTCAGACCAGTTCCGTCAACCGCAATTTCTGGAATAAGAGTTTTACCGCAACCTTGACATACAACATTCTTCCGCATTTCGGACTGGTGGGTGATGCCTATTATATAGAGGTGTCTGACGGTCTGAGTGTCTATAGAGGCAAGAACGATCCTATGTCCAAGACCAATGTGATTCCCTATCTGGCAGGTGGCGTATTCTACAACTCCAAGTTCGTGAGCCTCATTTCGCGCATCAGCCACATCAGCCGTTCCAATCTTCAGGCTTCCGGTGGCTTCTCTGACTCAAAAGGTGAAAGCACAAAGCTTGCCTTCCTCTATGACATCCGTACTCTGGGTTGGACTACCGACGCCGTGTTGACTCCCTTCAAAGGTTTCCAGCTCCATTTGATGCTCACATTGCAGAATCCGGTTTATAAGAACTTCTCGTTCGATGTATTTGGTGAGCACTATGATTACGATGGCATCCGTGCCCTCGTGACTTCCAAGACACTTATCGAGATTGATCCGAGTTACAGTTGGAGCAAATTCAGAGTATGGGGCAGTGCCCGCTATTTCAGCAAGCAATCGTGTGCTTATCCTGGCACCTTGTTCTTCCCGTCCCGTTGGGAGACTTTTGCCGGAGTGGATTACAATGCCACCAAAAAGATTGCTTTCAGCCTCAGTGTCGTCAACCTGCTCAATCAGGCTGGTGCGCAAGGACGTATTGTAGGAACCAATACAGCTATCGATCCTACACCATACTATGATAAGCCTGTAGCTGGGACATTCATCCGTCCTTTCACGATTGACCTCAAGACAAAGATAACTTTCTAATACACACGATTATGAACACAACTCAACTTGTGACCGGTATCGCCGGTATCATGGCTATGGCACCCATTGCCGGTGTTGCCAAAGAAAACAAAAAGGTACAGAAAAACCAACGTCCCAATATCCTCCTCATCCTTGCCGATGATATGGGAAAGGAGTGTCTCGGATGCTATGGCAGCACCTACAACACACCCAATCTCGATGCTTTCGCTCAGCAGGGTGTACAGTTCAACTACTGTACGTCGCAGCCTTTGAGTACACCGTCGAGAGTAGAGTTGCTGACGGGTAAGTACAACTATAAGAACTACTCTAAGTTCGCCTTTATGAATCAAGACCAGAAGACCTTTGCCAACTTAGCCAAAGAGGCGGGCTATAAGACCTGTATCGCCGGTAAATGGCAACTGGGCGAAAACAGTAAGTTGCCGGAACTGTTTGGCTTCGACAACTACTGTCTCTACCATCTCACGTTCAAGGGCAATAAGTATGCGAAACCCGAGTTTGAGGAAGATGGTGTCGTGCACAAAGAGTGCACTGTCAACGACTATGGCCCAGACTATTTTTCGGACTATATCTGCCGTTTCATGGAGAAAAACCGTAACCAGCCCTTCCTGGCATACTACTGTATGACTCTTGTCCATGATCCTTTCAACCCGACGCCTGAAAGCGACGACTGGGACATTGACTCCAACAAACGCTATGACGAGGACAACAAATACTTCCCCGATATGGTAAGTTATTCCGACAAGATGTTTGCCAAGGTTATGAAAAAGCTGAAAGACCTCGGCCTGGAAGACAATACGATCGTCATCTTTGTCGGCGACAATGGCACAGCGCGCTATGTGTCCACACCAATGAAAGACGGAACACGCGTGCAGGGAGGCAAGGGCATGCGCATAGAGACGAGTACTGCCGTCCCCATGCTGGCCCGTTGGGGCAAATACACCTATAAGAAGCATACCTCAGCTGACCTTGTCGACTTCACTGACTTCTTGCCTACTTTTGCCCATGCCATGCAGATCAGTGTGCCTAAAGAATGGGATACAGACGGTCATTCCTTCCTGCCCGTACTTGAGGGAAAGGACAATCCTGACAAACGTGACTATGTGCTCGTGCACTACCAACCCAATCATGTGCCACAGGCAGGACTTGAGCATTACTCATGCAGGTATGTCAAGGATCATAACTATAAAATGTATTCAGATGGAAGCTTCTTCAACTATAAGAAGGATCCCAACGAATACCGTTCGATCACAAGAGCTGCCGCTACCAAAGAGGAAAATGCCATCCGAGACAAGTTTCGTGCTATCTTGGATAAGCTGCCTAAATGGAAAATGGGCGACAAGCCTGTGAAGCAAGTCATTCTTCCTGGCTATGAACTGAAGGAAAAAGCGGTGAAGCAGCCGCGTCAGAACAAGGGACAGCAGCCCAATAAATAAGAGATAAGGTGAGATGAACACAGTCTCCAAATTACTCCTATCGTTTGCGCCGTTGGCCTTGCACAGCGGAAGGCTGGCGGCGCAACAACTCCAGCGACCCAATATCATTTGGATCACGTGTGAGGATATATCGCCCTATATGGGGATATATGGTGCCGATATCGTCAAGACTCCCAATATCGACCGCTTGGCTCAAGAGGGCATGCAGTTTCAAAGCGTTTATACCACGGCGGGAGTCAGCGCGCCCTCGCGCTCATGCTTCATCACGGGTATGTATCCCACATCTATCGGTACGCAGCACATGCGCACCAAGGTGCTTAACAAAGCCACTGCTGCCAAACTGGATCATCCGTCCTACTCGGCTGTCATCCCTTCCTATGTGAAATGCTTTACCGAGTATCTGCGCATGAATGGCTACTATGCAACAAACTGCGAGAAGGAAGACTATCAGTTTGACGCACCGGTGACGGCCTGGGACGAGAGTAGTCCGGCCGCAAGCTATCGCAACAGACCTAAGGGCACCCCTTTCTTCTCTGTGTTTAACCTGTTTGTGACTCATGAGTCGCAACTCTTCAAACAGTCGTGGCTATTTGACCAACACCGCGAATTGCTCATTTCTCCTGACGCCGTAAAGAAGCTTCCGCCATACTATAAAAACACAGCTGAGGCAAGAGCATGTATGGCACGCATGCTGAGCAATGTGCAGTTGATGGATGAGCAAGTCGGGGAAATTATCCGGCAGTTGAAGGAAGACGGTGTCTACGACAACTCCTATATCTTCTTTTTCAGTGATCACGGTGGCACGATGCCATGGATGAAGCGTGAAGTATTGGAGCGCGGCACACACATTCCTTTTATCGTGAAGTTTCCCAAAGGTGCTCATGCCGGCGAGACCAACGACGACCTGATATCTTCGGTCGATTTTGCACCGACAATGCTGTCGCTGGCCGGCGTGACGATTCCGGATTACATGCAGGGACAAGCATTCTTAGGCAAGCAGGCCAAGGCTTCCAAGCGGAAGTATGTCTTTGCAGCGCGCGACAGAATGGACGAGTGTGTAGACCGCGTGCGCAGTGTGCGTGACCGGCAGTTCCGCTACATCTACAATTTTATGCCCAACCAGCCAAAGTATCAGCCCATATCTTATCGTGAGCATTTGCCGATGATGCAAGAGATGTTGGAATTGCATAAGAGGGGAGAGCTGGACTCCATACAAGACGACTGGTTCAGGCCGATGAAGCCGGTAGAGGAGCTTTATGACGTGAAGGCAGACCCCGACGAGATTCATAACCTTGCGGCGGATCCTGCTTATCATGACAAGTTGGTGGAACTCAGAAAGGCGTTCCGTACTTGGCTCGACACTGTGGGAGACCTTTCTTATATGCCGGAAAGAGAAATGATAGCGAACTGGTGGCATGGTGAGGACCATGCTCCCAAGACTTCTACTCCTGTCATCACAAGAGTCAAAGGAGGATGCCGGCTGTCATGCGCTACAGAGGGTGTTTCCATCGGCTATAAGATTTTGCCGTCAGGCTCCAATGACAAGGCTGTCACCAGACTGAGTTGCGACCACGATATGACGCTTGTCATAAAGCATCGCCCCAATGGTACGCCAATAGAAGTCTCTACTCCATGGCATGTCTATCAAAGGGGACAAACCATCAATGTGAAGAGGGGCGAGCGTCTCATCGTCAATGCCACCCGCATTGGTTATGCTCCTGCTGTTATCAACATCATTTTTTAAAACCTTCGATATGAATACAATTCAGAAATCAACCTTGCTGCTTACCGCGTTGATGGGTGGTGCCACAACCTCTCAGGCCCAGCAGCCACAATCCATTGACCACAAGGACAAGAAGATGAATGTGGTCTTTATCGTCTGCGACGACTTGAATGCTGATCTTGGTAGTTTTGATGACTCTATCGTCAAAACTCCTAATCTCGATCGCATCCGTGCCCACGCCGTCAGATTCAACAATGCCTATTGTCAGTATCCTTTGTCCGGTCCCACCCGTGCTTCTTTCCTGACAGGTTATTCGCCGGAGCGTACCAAGGTGATGGATCTCAAGTCCAATTTCCGTACTGCTATGCCCGACTGTGTGACTTTGCCACAGTTGTTCAAAAACAATGGTTATCAGTCCATCCGTATTGGCAAGGTGTATCATGCCAATGTTACTGCCGACATATGTCACGTCGGTATGGACGATCCTAAGTCCTGGACGAAGAAGTGGTATCCTGTCGGCATCGACAAGACCATGGAAAACAAGGTGCGCGTCCTTACAC